>ERZ869909.19-NODE-19-length-239673-cov-23.699448_pt1 | contig 239673 bp, 202 predicted proteins | sample MGYA00520892_ERZ869909 | MGnify/ENA primary metagenome ERZ869909 (study PRJEB32215, sample SAMEA104723947) | bioreactor metagenome | biome: bioreactor; feature: anaerobic bioreactor; material: water | place: China | collected 2015-03-12 ... | reverse complement strand
AGCCCAGTTCAATATCGAACTGAGAAATTGTATGCATAAACGTTTTAATGTGTCTACTAACTCTTTACTATTTCAATGATGTGTGTTATTTTTTCGTAACTTCTGGTTTTAGTTTACCTTGTTCTATAGCTTCTGGATATGGGTAAGCTTCTTCACGCATACGTTTAAATAATACATATACAAGTCCTCTATCAATATCTATACGTGTGATAACGCCATGTCCTTTTTCATTTTCAACCTTAACTTTTTCACCAATTAAATACGTTTCATTACTCCATGCCATATGATTCACCTCACAACATTTATTATATCACATATGATTCTAATTTGATGTGTTTTTTGGACGATAAGAGCGAAGGACTGACCCAATCAAATACGCTAAGTCTGGATCCTTCTGAGCTTTTAAAAACTGAATACACTTTTCTGCATCTTTAGATGGCTTTAAATCTAAAAGCGCTTCTAAATCTTCTTTAAAAAGAGGATGGGAGTAGTCTCTTAAGTGCTCCAAATAGATCAGCGCTTCTTCTTCATGCTTTCTCATGAACTTATAGAAACTGTAAAGGATTTTTGGAATAGATGTGTATAAATCCTTGCCTTTTCTGTTTTCTAAATCGAGTGCCATGTCATAGAGCTTTGATGCTTGAAGCTTTGCCATATACAAAATGAGTTGTTTTAAGTCATCATCATCACTTTGCCATAAAATAGATTTTCTAAGGAGTGATGCTCTCCATAAAAAGCGATGTGAAGAATCTTCTTTAAGCTCATAGATTCTCTTGAACTCCTGCTCGATTTCTTTCAACTGATTCAAACTTAATGTCTCATAAAGTGTGTATATTTTTTCTGGTAAGTTCGTATCAGTTTCACTATGTATCATATACGCGTAGACATCTTCGAGAATTTTATCTTTCTCAATATGATATTGATCAAATAGTGTTTGAAAATGAACATCCTTTTTTTTAATATCAAGCTTGTTTTTGCTATAGATATATGTCTTATAAGTAATTTTATCTTTTGTCAGTTCATCATGAGCAAACATAGAAAAGCCTGTGCCACCATTGGGATATGTTCTATGTGTTGGATGTCCAACTATATCGTTTCTAATATATTTTAGTTCATGTAAGACAGGATTTTGATTGATATTAATGTGATACTTATATTGTGTAAGTCCAATTGCTAAATCATAAAGTGCATCGATTGCTACAAAGAGTCCTTGAAGCACACCAAAAATGTCAAGTAACACTGCACCTTTATCTGTTTGTTTTTCAGATTCGTAATGCCTAATCATTAAATCCACATGTTCAAGCATCAAAAAAGACGAAGCAGCACGAAAGCCATGGCTGTTTTTTTCATCTCTCTTGAGTTCTTCAATATGCTTTTTAAGGGCTTCTAGACTCATAGGCTCTCCTTAATTTTTTGAAGTAAAGTTGGTGCCGGCAATTCTTTATAGATCGGACCTTCAATGTATTGAACGCCTAATTGTTCGAGTAATTCTTTTTGATCCTTCGTCTTAACTTGTCTAACAACTAAAGCCATTTGAAATTGATCAAGCAGCGATTTTAAATGCGATACATATGCCTGCCATTTTGGTGTGATTTTTTTCACATCAATATGAAGTGCATGAAATGGATATGATAATGCCATATCTAATGATGTGGAGTCTAGCGCAATACCGTGATCAATGAGTTCTTGAATTTGAGCTGCAAATTGTCCGCTTCTTAATTCCATATCGCATTTTAATCGAATAAAATCATAGGGAATTGCGTATTTTTTAAGGAGCCCTAGAAGATATGGATTAAATGTTGGATCTAAAAATGTTTCTTTTGAAATTGGAATGGTTAATTTAATCAATCGTTCTGTCTCTTTTTCAAGATGGACTAAATATTCACAGATAGCTTCTATATGATATCTTTCTAAATCAACAAGTCGGTTTCTTTTTTTAGCAATTCTTAAAAGATATTTATTATCAATAGAAAGATTCAATAGTGTCAGTTCAGATTCATATTGCCATACTCTATTTTTTGATATATCTGTAATCTGATTAAATATAACACCTAAACTTTTCGTTTCAATCGCTTGATTTAAATAATCGATGACTTGTTGTTCAAATAACTCATCTTCATAGTCTTTAAATACGAAAAACTCATATTTTTCTTCTTGATTACGCTTCGCTTTTTCTAAAGAGATATCTAAAAAAGTCATAATCTTTTCTTGGCTTTTTTCGATTGTGACTACTGGATATCTTAAAATACCCATCTCCACATCAAATTTTTCATATTTTAGAATTTTAGATTCATAAACCTCTAGGTATCTTAAATAGTCTTTGACGATCTTAGTTACACGTCTAATGTCGTTATAAGGTAATACAACAAGCACTTGGTGTAAATCATAACGATATGTAATGCCTTCGTTAAAGTATTTTTTAGTGTGTTGACTAAACTCTTTAAAGTATTTATTCATTTGATCTAAACCATAGATGTGCTTTAAATCCTGATTCATTTCAATTAAAATCATCGTCGATTTATCTTCGATGTGAGATGGAAAATCAATGGAAAATTGATATAAATTTGCTAAGCCTGTATCCAGATCCACCGTTGCTTTTTCAACCAACTCTTTTGTTTTTTCAACATTTTCTGTCTCGTCATAAAATACGCTCATAACACACATGTCCTCTCCTATTTTTAAACTATATAGCTTTTCTAGGATGTGCTTTTCTTGGTATCTATAATATAAGTCAAAGGTTAAGCCTTGCTTATTTAATAGTTTTTGAATTGTCTCTTTATAAAGATGTACGTGTTCATAGGATACATCTCTCAAAAAGAGTTCTATATGGTAATGTGTATCAATGTTGAATAATTTTTGTGCTTCTTCGTTATACGTTGATCTAGATTCAGTCAAAAGTCTTGTCTTTAAGATAGGTGCTTCAAGCGCTTGTGATAAAAAACGATTTTCAATTTTAAGTTTTGAAAGTCTTGACTCATCCATCACTTCGGCAAAGATGAGGGCACTAATCAATTTTAAAAAATCATAATATGTGCCGGGGTCATCTATATTTTCTTCAAAATGAACAACATAGACACCGATATCACCTAATGGGAATCCATAGATAAATTTGACTTCTTCATCATAAGATTTACCTGTCAAAATATTATGATCAAATCTTAATGTTTTAGTTTCCTCAGAGATATCTTGTCCTGTTTTTAAGATATGTGAAAATATCGTATCCTCTAGCGTTTGATGAAGGACTGTTTTATCGTAAAGACGTTCTTTTTTATAAAAGAAAAGATTTGATGCTTGGTTTTTTAAGTAAATGATATGTTCTTTAACTTTGATAAAACTATCTAAATACATAAAGAATGTTCGAAAATAATCTCTAAGAGGTAGTTTTTCATCAATTAAATGTGCATATAATATAAGTTCATAAATATCATCAAGTTGCTTAGCAATGTGTTTATGTTTAGGTTTTTCTTCATGCACTTTTTCAACATAAACCACTTGTTCTTTATCATCTTTAACTTCTTCTTTTTTTACTTTTTTTGATTCTTGTTTTGATATGCTTTTAAGTTTTCTTGTGTAGTATTCAACAGAAGGTTTATTGTCCATTTTTTGATAAAGACTTACCAAAAGCTCATATGCTTTTTTTCTGTCTTCATCATCAAATGAGTCGATGGATGACTCATTTTCTGTTTCTAATGTTGATGCTTTGTGATAATCCCCTTTGATGATATAAGCTTCAAGTAAGATAAGTATGACACGCATATCAGTTTTTAGTTTCAGTTCAGCTAGCGATTTTTCAATAGCTTCATCGATACGACCAAGTCGCATCAAAAGCTTTAGCTCATCAAACAAATATTCTTTTTTTAAATCATAATTATAGAGTTCATAAAGGCTCTTTAAAGCCATTTCATCGTGTTGATCTTTTAGATATATCAAAAAGAGTTCTTGGTGGCAAAAGATTTTTACATCATCTGGAATGACATCCTTTAAGATGCGTAAGATATCTTCTAAATATGGTAAAGAGAGTGCTTTTTTATAAGCTATAACATCTAAATGATAAAGATATTGTTTCATGACTGGAAGCTTTTCTTTTCGCAAATCCATAAATGATTTTGCTTCATCCATATGATTTAAATAAAGTGCTGCAGTCATTATATGCTTATATATCTTTTCGGTGTAAGGTGTATCTTGTTGGATTTCTAGTTCTTTTGCTAATATGATGCCTTCATCATAGACAAGCTGATAGAGTTCATGATTGATAGCAATCTCAAAATAAATGCTAAAAGCCGCTTGATAGTCAGTTTGACTAAGCGGTTGATTAAGATAGTCTTTGATAACTGGTAGACTATGGGGTTCTTTAGCTAGTTTTTGAATATCACTTAATCTCAAACTTTCATCATCCTTTGATTTCTTGATATAAGGTAAGTGCTAAATTTAAATATTTTTGCGCGAGCATATTAAAATCAAATTTTAAAACTTCAGATAATCCGATTTTATCTTTTCTTGTAGCTACTAAATGCCATTGAAGCGCTTGAAACATGCGATAAAATCTCACTGCATCTTGTTCTTCTTTTGTTGCGGGTCTTTCAAGATAAACATCTAAAAGAAGGAGTGCATCTTCAAAGTGTACATTACCAAAACTTGCAATATCATAATAAAATTCATTTAATCCAGCATATTCCCAATCCAGTAGATATAGCTTAGATGGTCCGATGACCATATTAGATCGTTGGGCATCGTTATGACAAAATACTTTAGGCAGATGCTTTCTTTCAGATTCATAGATTTTGATCCATTTTGATTTTAAATCAAGATATAAGTCTTTTTTTTCTTCAATATATGTTTCATATAAATTAAGTCGATCAATTAATCCATAATCAGATGCTGGTTGATAACCTGACCCATGTAGCTTTTTTAAGGTATCAGCCACAGACTTTAAGTGTGGTTTAAAATCAACTTGAGTAAGCACAGTCCCTTGAACAAATTTAGCAGCTTTATCGCCTGTTTCTACATCAAAATAGACTGTTTCATTATTAATATTTAAGGGCTTGATGATATCTAAGTTTTTAAGTTCAATGTTTCTATCTACAAATAGATTACCATCCTTACCAATAATACGATAGGTGTAATCAACACCTTTAATTTCGATTTGATAAGTAAGATGACTCATACCACCTAATAATCTTGATTTAACAATGACATCCTCTTCTTTGACTTTAAATGCTTTGCTTGCTCTTTCTTGAATAAGTAATGTGTGTTCCATCTTCTACCTCTTATAAAATGTTATTTGTCCATTCTCATAAATCGCGTAACTCCTGTTATAATCACCTAAAGCACCAGGATTTATAATCATCATATCATCTATTTTTTCTAAATATCTTTGATGTGTGTGACCAAAGATCACGAGCTTTGCTTGATACATCTTAGCTTTAACAACGAGTCTCTCATAACCGAATTTAACCATTTCTAAATGTCCATGGCTTAAAAAAATCATGTGATCTTCAATGTCTAGTAAACGATGATAAGGTAAATCAACGCCAAAATCGTTATTTCCCTTAACAGTAATGATATGATATGTCTCATATAATTTTGGATCTAAGCACATATCACCTGCGTTGATGTGATGTGTGATATCAGGATGTTTTTTGATAACATCTTTTAACCCTTCAAGGTCTCCATGAACATCAGATGTGATTAATAATTTCATCTAAGTCCTCCTTGAATTTTCTTAAAGCGACACCTCTATGAGAGATTAAATGTTTGGTATAACTATCAATCTCACCAAATGTTTTTTGATACTCAGGTACATAAAAAATGGTATCATACCCAAAACCTTGGTTACCTTTAATATCATTTGCTATATAACCTTGAACTTGCCCCTCATAATGACGATAGACACCATTAGGATAACACAGAACGATTGAAACTTCAAAACGTGCTTTCCTTTGATCAATGTCCTTCATTTCTTCAAGCACTTTTTTATTGTTTTCAAGATCTCCAAGACCTGAATATCTTGCACTATATATGCCTGGTCTACCATCTAATGCATCAACTACGAGCCCTGAATCATCAGAAATCGTCACTTTATGATATTTATTAGCATAATACTTTGCTTTAATCAATGCATTTTCAAAAAAAGACGAACCATCTTCAATGACGTCATCTTGATCATTTAAGTCGTCTAAAGACATGAGTTTTATATCTTCTCGATTAATAATTTCTTTAAATTCTTTTACCTTATGCTTGTTATGTGTTGCAATTAAAATTTCAACCATAACCTCACCCTCAATCTTTTTGTTTCTTATTCTATATTATCACATATTTATACTTCTTGTATGCAATAAAGCCTTTTTCTATTATAATAGAATAAGGTGATAAACATGAACAATAAAAGGGACATCATTGAATTTGAAGATCTCTTTAAAGAAGAAATCAAAGAAAGAAAAGAAAGAAAAAAACCAGAAAATAAAAAACCTTTTGGTTATGCAATTTTAATTTATGTTTTGGTGATGTATATTTTTACATCCATCGTCTATCTAGTTGCATCTGAAATTGATGAACTTATGGTGACGTATAATGAACAAGAACGTGTTTTAGAAACTGTTGCACAAAATACACATGCCATAACGTTTATTGAAAAAAACATCTATTCACTTTATGAAGAAGCTTATCAAGATCGCGTTGAAATCATTGAAGCAACTGGCTACCCAATTGACTTTTACATTGTTGTCAATCCATATAATGGCTACAGTGATGCTTTTTTCTATGAAACAATTGATGACGTGAAAACCTTTAAGACATCAAGTTATGATCAATTTGTTGATTTAGACTCAAGTGTATTATATTGGGATGATGGTGCGGTAGAAATTAGAGTTGTACTTGCTCATAGTCAAGCTAAACCTGTAGGATTTTCTTATGAAGTCATCACATATCTTGAAGGCTCTGCTAGAACTTTAAGTAGTTTTGGATTATCATTAATCAATTTAGTCGTTTATATTGCATTAATTCCTGGCGTAATCATTGTATTAAGAAGTGAACTTAAGCAAGACTTTTTGGATTTTAAAAAAGAGAAAGCTTCTGTTTTACCTAGTATCCTACTAGGTTATGTCTATATCATATTAGGTAATGTTATAGCTAATTTCATCTCAACACAGTTAGCAAGACAGTTTGATATAACGCAAGGTGACTCATTAAACCAACAGGTTATTGTTGAGGCGTTAAGATCAAATGGTATTGTGCTTATATTTATATCTGCAGTTATCATTGGACCAGTTGTTGAAGAACTCATTTTTAGAAAAGCAATCTTTGGACTTATCAGCAATGATAAAGTAGCCTTAGCTGTATCTACCTTTATTTTTGGGGCAATTCATTTACTTGGTGAAGCATCAATTTTAGAAGCGTTAGTCAATGGTGTCGCATATTTTGTGATGGGGTTTGTGTTTGGTTATATTTATTTAAAAAACAATCGAAATATCATGGTACCAATCATTGTTCACGTATTAAGTAATTTAATAAGTGTCATTGGTATTCTGTTCTTTTTATAAGGAGATAAATGATGAAGAAAATAATTCCATTTGGACGTGCTATTTGCTATTCTGGCTATCGTGAAAATCAAAGCCCAATTGAAAAAATATATCCATCTTATGAGGAAGTATTAGAGGACTTAACATTACTATCAAAACATTTTGATTATATTAGAATGTATGATCCATACGTTCATGCTCAGACTGTTTTAAAAGTCTTAAAGGATACGAAACTACCTCTAAAAGTCGTTTTAGGTGTAGAACCAAGAGGTGAAATATCTAATCCAAACTGTCCATGGGGAGGATTAAAGACAGATGAAGAAATCAAAGTGAACAAGGTTAAAAACTATGAACAGCTTGATCTCTTGGCTGATTTATGTAACACATATGGTGACATCGTTCTTGCTGCTTCTGTAGGTAATGAATGCACTTCTGATTGGCATGGCAATTTAATGGCACCAGAAAAACTAGCGAATCATGTTCTTTATTTAAAGAAGAAAATTAATCAACCTGTGACATTTTGTGAAGGTGCGCATTATTTTAAACTGTATGGTGAGCCTATTGCTAAGGTCGTAGATTTCATATCTATACATTCTTATCCATTATGGATTAAAGTACCTATCAAAAAAGCATTTCATGCAACCGTTCAAGATTATAAGGATATCACGAGTCAATTTCCAGATAAACAAGTCATTTTCACTGAATATGGTTGGGCAACTAAAGCTAATCAAAAAATGAATGCCGCTGAAGCAACCGAAGAAAATCAGAAGTTCTATTTGGATAAAGTTGTTGCCTGGTCAGAAAAAAACCAAGTACCTATGTTCCTATTTGAGGCTTTCGATGAACCTTGGAAAGGCTCAAAAGAACCTGATGAGCCTGAAAAACATTGGGGTATTATGACAGTCAAACGAACACCTAAATTATATGCGAAAAAATATTTCACAAAAAAGGATTAACCGCGAAGGTTAATCCTTTTAATTATGTATTTCTAAATCTCTTAACATATTAATGTATAATGATAAATTATATTCTTTTGCATAATCTAATGCTGTTTTTTGTAGACGATCTTTTTTCATTGGTGTTTCTTTTTCAATCAATTTTCTTAAATAAGGTAAATCTCTATTAAGGACTGCAACTGAAAGTGCTTGTTTTTGAACGAGTCTTTCATACTTAGGTGAAAGCATGTATTCGTTTAAGTACTGTAAGATGTTTTCTTTATCATAAATCATTGCAGTATCAATCGGTGTTTCAAATCGTCTATTTCTTATATCGATATAGGCGTCAGATAAGAGTAACATTCGAATTGTATCGATTGTTCCAAATCTTACAGCATTAAAGATCGGTGATTCAAATTGATCATTTAGGGCATTTGGATCAAGGTTTTGATTGAGTAAAAGCTCAATCATTTTAATATTTGAAGTTTTCGTTGCGTAGTGTAAAAGAGAGTTGTTATGAAAATCCTTCATAAACCATGATTGTTTACTTTCTTTTAGTAAATAGGGTACAATGTCATGCTTGCCACCTAAGATTGCATAATGAACAGGTAATTTATCTTCATTTGTCTTTTTATTTAAAAAGGCACCTGATTCGATAAGCAGCTTGATCATATCTAAATCGCCTTTGAAACTTGCAAGGTGAATGGGTAATTCTGCTTGTCTATTTTCAATATTCACAGATGCAAATTTGCTTAAAAGCATTTTAGCAATATCAAGCTTTCCTTTTCTAGCACAGTCAAATAGAGGCGTTTCACCATGCTCATCTGTCATGTTTACATTGACACCTAAGTCAAAAAGGTACTGTATCACTTCTACAGCACTACCTTGAACAGCATAATGAAGTAAGCTTTTTTTCTTTTCATCAACCATATCTAGATGTGAAAAATGACGTTTAACGTAATCTAAATCATTTTCTAGTGCTTTGATAAAGATACTCATAGATCATCACCTCTAATTTTATTTTATACTAAAAATTGCTTTTTTTAACATAAATGTCCTGGTTTTTCGTGATTATGTGAAAAAAACAACTCAATTTGAGTTGTTTTGTTGGTTCTGTTGATTGAAGGGGATTTTATCGAATATCTCACCTGAGTGATATGTTTTAATCAATCTAACCAGTAGATCATTTAAGTATTCCACAACATATGCTCCCACTGAAGGTTCTATTTTTTCATGACCAATACCAGAATGATTGGTTAAAAATACATATGTACCTCCAGTAAGCATCGCTTCTGCTCTCATAAGAAATTCTGTGAGTTTATCAACACCGGATGAAGCAACCGGTATAATTTTGATACCTTTATTTAATGCAGTTAAGAGGGTTTCTTTGTACATCATCATTGACTCGGGATCTTCATGAGGTGGTGCATCTGCCACGTGAAAAAGTAATTTGGTCGAATGTCCTTTTGTCCAATTCTTTCTCATCGCTTCATAAAGTGCTCTTTCGCTTGCTTCTGGAAAATCACCACCACCACCAGCTGATTGATCTTTTAAATGTTCTAATTGTGAATCAATATCACTTGAAAAGTCGAAACATCTTGTAATATAGTCATCTGTGATATCTCTATAAAAGAGAAATGCGATTCTAATATCAGCATCTAAAAATGTTTCTTGAATTCTCTTCATAACATCTTCAATTTCAACTTGTAAGTATGAAAGTTCATCACCCATAGAACCTGTTGTATCAATGACAAACATAATATCAATGATGTTTGTTTCTGGCAATATAAGTAGATTTTCTAGGTCAATTAAAATATCATTAGTAATGGTTTCATCATAAATAATAACGACACCATCTACATCAAGCGAAATATAAGCTATATTGTTCATCTCAGTTTGACTTGGAAAAAAATATACCTTGCCAAATATATCTGTGATACCTTGATATATGGTTTCATCTAGTTCGTTTTTAAGTATCACTTCAACAAATGGTACATTTATTTCTTCGAAGATAACGTGAACTTTAAGCATCTCTTTCAATTGAAAATATGGATGTGTTCGAAAGTTATAAAAAGGTTTTTCATCTTGTTCAGATGCTAAAAATAACGATTGATAAAACAAAAAGTTTTCAAGATCATTCCACTCACCAGCAGTAAGTTGCCCAGCCTCAATCTCACTTTGACCATCCAAAATATCAACTGTTACTCCTGATGCGTCTTCATCAGGATCCTCTAATTCACATCCTAAAATAAACATAGCCAAACATAAAAATATGACTAATAATAGTGATTTTTTCATGAAATGCCCCCAATTTTGCCTGTTTTCTTTCATTATAACAAGATTCAAAATAAAAAAGTCTTTCATAAATGACGAATATAAAAAAAAAGCACTTAATCTAAGCACTTTTTCTCATTTCATACTTATTTAACTGCTTCTTTTAATAATTTGCCTGCTCTAAATGCTGGTGATTTTTGCTCAGGAACAGTGATGAGTTCGCCAGTTCTTGGGTTCTTACCTGTTCTCTTGACGCGATTTCTTACTTCAAAAGTACCAAAACCTGTAACAACAACTTTTTCTCCACGTCTACCTAAAGTTTCAGACACTGTATCAGTGAAAGCTTTAAGTACGTCTTCTGCAACCTTTTGTGTAACTTCTGCACGGTTAGCAATAATAGCGATTAATTCTGTTTTGTTCATTTGATATCCTCCTTAAAGTGATTATATTTTAACAAATTTTTATTGTTTTTGCAAACTTTTAGACGTTTTTTATGCTGAATAGATGGCTTTATAAAGCAAATTATCAAAAATCCTCTGATTTTAAGTCTCTTGATAATAATTTTTTTAGTCCTTCTTCAACTGAGCCGTGATTGAAAATAATTTCATAAGCAGCATTAATCATAGGCAATTCAATGCCATTTTTAAGTGATAGTTGATGCATCGCTTCAATGGTTCTAAAACCTTCTATGGTCTGTTTTGTCTCTTGGTAAATTTCTTCTTGTGACAGGCCTAAACCAATCTTTTTACCTGCTGTAAAGTTTCTTGAATTCTCTGATGATGCTGTCACAATCAAATCTCCTATACCTGTGAGACCAAAAGCTGTCTCTTTGGTGCCCCCGAGCATTTCAACAACTCGAACAATTTCAACGATACCTCTAGTAATGACTGCAGCTCTTGCATTTTCACCTAAGCCTAATCCTGTACAAATACCAGAAACAACAGCAATAGCGTTTTTAACAGCGCCACCTACCTCACATCCGATAAGATCTTTAGAAGTATAGACTCTTAAATAATTCTCATTAGAGAAAATATGTTGTACTTCTTTAGATAATGTTTCATCTTTTGAAGCGGCGACAAGTAGTGTAAGTCTTCTTAAAATCATTTCTTCTGCATGTGAGGGACCAGTTAAGACAACAAATCCTTTTAAATGTGCTTCATCAATTTCTTCTTCAACGATTTCTGAAACACGTTTTAATGTATCAGGTTCAATACCTTTTGATACATTAATAAATATAGAAGGTACTTTAAGTTTAGGATTTAGATCCTTTAAGCCTGTTCTCACAAATTTTGTTGGAATAGCAAGTAAAAAGTAATTTGAGAAGGCTACAACATCATCTATGTTGTTTGTAGCTTTGACTTGATTAGGTAATATTGTCCCAAAAAAGGGATGTTTATGTTGATTGATTTGGTCAACATGTGAAGGATTCAAATCATAAACTAATACCTCGTGACCATTATCTACCAATGTTTGAGCAAGGGTTGTTCCCCATGCACCGCCACCAAGGACGCTCATCTTCATATTATGCCTTCTTTCTTAAAATTAGTTTTATCGGTGTACCTGTAAAATCAATAGCACTTCTAATTTGATTATTTAAATATCTAAGATATGAGAAATGGACAAAGTCTGGATTATTTACGAAAAGTACAAATGTGGGCGGTTTAATTGAGACTTGTGTTGTGTAATTAAACTGTGCTTTTCCGTGATTAAAGATAGGTGTTGGATTCATAGCGACTGCATCATTAATTAAATCGTTAATAATACTTGTTTGAACTTGTTTTTGGTAGTTTTCAAATGCTAGATTGATGGCAGGAAAAATCGTATGAATGCGGGATTGATGTTTTGCAGAAACAAACACTACTTCCGCATAATCTAAAAATTTAAACTCATCTTTGATTTTTTCTTCCATTTTTTTCATGGTTTTATCGTCTTTTTCAACAGCATCCCATTTATTTACTACAATGACAACAGCTTTACCATAATCAGAAATGTAGCCTGCAACATGTTTATCTTGTTCAATTACACCTTCTTCGCCATCAATGACTAGAAGTGCGACATCAGAACGTTCAAGCGCTGATAAGGCACGTAAAACACTGTATTTATCTGTATTTTCGTAGACTTTACCACGTTTTTTGATCCCAGCTGTATCTATCACGACATAGTCTTTTCGATCTTTTCTAAATTGTGTATCAATGGCATCTGTGGTTGTCCCTGATATTTCTGAAACTATCACACGTTCTTCACCTAAAATAGCGTTTGTAAGTGATGATTTTCCAACATTAGGTCTACCTACGATTGAAAATGATATGACTGAATCATCGTATGTTTTTTCTTCCTCTTTAAGATATGATATTGTTTTGTCTAATAAATCACCGATACCTATACCATGAATCGATGATATAGCGATAGGATCGCCAAAGCCCAAAGCATAAAACTCATATGTATTTTGCATTTGCGAAATATCATCTATTTTATTAACTGCGAGTATAACAGGTTTTTCTGTTTTATACAAAAGTTTTGCAATATAATAGTCGCTATCAACAAGTCCAACCTTACCATCAACGACAAAAATGATGGTATCTGCTTCATCCATCGCGACTTGTGCTTGTGCTTTTATTTGATTTAAAAAAGGAGCATCGCCAATGTCGATGCCCCCTGTGTCTATGACTCTAAAGTTCTTTGTCAACCACTCAGCTTTGGCATAGATTCGATCTCTGGTTACCCCTGCCTGATCGTCAGTAATCGAGAGTCTTGAACCAACGAGACGGTTAAATAAACTCGACTTACCAACATTTGGACGGCCAACGATTGCTACCTTATAAGGCATAATAAAACCTACTTTTTATTTTTGTTTTTTTGTCTTCTTAAATGTGTCTTCGAAAAGGTCACCTAAAGTCGTGCCTTGATCCTTTTCGTCATCTTCTAAATATTGTTCAAAAGATGCACGTTCTTGTTGCTCTAAAATACGTCTGATAGATAACTTCATGGACCAAGTATCTTTATTTGCTTCAATAACGATTGCATCTACTTCATCACCTTTTGCAAATAAATCTTCTGGTTTACCAATTTTTTCATTGGATAATTCATTATTAGGAATAAGTGCTTCAACGCCTTGCACTAATACGATAAGCCCATCTCTAGTTACTTCTTCAACGATTGCTTTAACTAAATCACCACGTTTAACTGTAACATTTTTCCATGGATTATCTTCTAAAGCTTTTTTAGAGAGTGCGATGCGTTCTTTTTTAGGATCTAACTGAATGATTGCTAATGTGATATCATCACCAATTTTGACATAATTTTCAAAGTTGTCGTTTGGATTCCAAGAAAATTCATTTTTATGGAGTAATCCACGAACATCTTTAGCAACTTCTACAATGATACCAAAAGGTAATTTTTGGAAAACTTTACCGGTAACTTCACTACCAACTTTATGTGTTTCATAAAAAGCTTCATAAGGTGTTTTTTGTAAAGCCTTCATAGAAAGATCTAAACGATTGCCTTCCTTCTTAATGACTTTCACTTCAATCTCATCACCAAGTTTTAACACATCATCAATTTTATCAATACGATAATGAGAAACCTGTGAAATTCTAAGAAGTCCTACAACATGCTCAAAACGAATCGTTGCTGCATGTGGTTCGATTTTATCAACAATCCCTTTAACAACATCACCAGTATTGATTTGTTCAAGTTCATCTTGTCTTGCTTGAATGCGTTTTTCGTATGCTTCTTGTCTTTCTCGTTCAAAAATAGCTTTTCTTGAACCAACGATACGCTTAGAGCGTCCTTTTTGAGTTGCTTCAATGATTTGAATTTCTAAAGTTTTATTTTTAAGTGTTTCTTTTTCTTTCACTAAATCATAATCTAAAAGACTGTAGGGTAAAAAGACTTCTTGATCTAAATAACTTAAAACAAGACCTTTATCTAAAACTTGGCGGACTTTGGCTTTAACGGTTTCTCCTGATTCAACTAAAGCCTGAACCTTTTCAAATTTTTCTTCGATAAGTAGAGGCAAGCGTGATAAAAGAATTTGTGCAGGTTCATCTGTTATTTTTTGAACCTTAGCCTTTACTTTTTGGCCTTCCTTGACAAATCCAATAAACGTTTCAGGTGCAGGACGATCATAGTTATCTAAATGAATCTTCCCTTCTGTACGATCTTGAATGTCAAGATAAATCGTATTTTCTTCTACTTTGATGACGGTACCTTCAACGATTTGGCCCACCTTCAATAACTTAAACTCCATGTCTATTTCTCCTTTTGTTCGGTTAACTCTATAATTTTATTAACCACTTCTTCAATGGTTAAATGGGTTGTGTCTAATTGGATTGCATCGTCAGCTTTGCGAAGAGGTGATTCTTTACGTGTTGAGTCTTTTTCATCTCTTTGCGCGATATCTTGCATGACTTGTTCAATCGGTGCTTCTTTTCCCTTTTTTTGGTGTTCTTTAAGTCTTCTTTTTGCACGTTCTTCAACGTTTGCTGTTAAAAAGATTTTTAAATCTGCATGGGGGAGAACAACAGTACCGATGTCTCGACCATCCATGACAATATTACCTTTTTCAGCTGCCTTTTTTTGAAGATCCACCAGTTTTTTTCTCACATATGGAAAACTTGATACGAGGGATACATTTTGAGTTACTTTTTCAGATCTGATGGCTTCAGTCACATCTCTATCATCGATATAGATACGATTTAAGTCATAATGAATATTGACAGTTTCTAAAAAACGATATGAAGTTTCTTGTTCTAAGTTGACATTAAGTTCAATGGCCATAAGTGTAACTGCACGATACATAGCGCCAGTATCAATATGTGTCCATCCCAATTTTTCTGCAATGAGCGCACTAATCGTACTTTTGCCTGATCCTGCTGGTCCATCAATGGCTAACTTGTATCCTGGCATGATATTCCTCCATACATGTTTAATTATAACATAGATTTATCTATTGTTAAGGTCAATTTCTTTCATTTTATCGTCGAATGACCATAAAGTTTTTTAACTTCATGTATCTTTAAAGGACGATAACTACCACGTTCAACACCTTCTAATGTTAAGAATTCATATCTAACACGTGTGAGTTTTTTCACTTTATGTCCAATTGCTTCACACATCTTTCGAACTTGTTTGTTTTTACCTTCAGTGAGCGTGATAGATAATAGGGTTGATTGGTGTTCTTTATTGAGTTCAATCAATCTAACTTCTTTGGGTACGGCAAGATAATCCTCATCGATGATAACGCCTTTACGAAGTTGAACTATTTTTTTCCTTATAACAATACCTTCTACACGTACAAGATATTCTTTTTCAATCTCGTGCTCTGGTCTTGTCATTCTAAATGTGAACTCACCATCATTGGTAAGTAATAATAAACCTGCTGTATCAAAATCGAGTCTACCAACTGGATAGAGTCTTACCTTTTTATCTTCATCAGAAAGTAAATCAAGGACCGTACGACGTCCTTTTTCATCTTGAGTTGTTGAAACATACCCTGTTGGTTTATTTAGTAAAAAATAAAGATGTTCAGCACGCTCAATGGCTTTACCATCAACTTCGATACGATCATTTTTTTCAACTTTAAAGCCAAGTTCAGTAACAACTTCTCCGTTGACTTTGACACGACCTTCTTTGATGAGCTCTTCAGATTTCCTTCTTGAAGCTATATTTGCTTGTGCTAAAACTTTGTTTAAACGTTCCATATTTTTTCACCTAATGTATTATAACATAAATTTCTAATTTATACTGCTTTTAGATGTCTATTTTAAATGAAAAAGGATGCTTCATCTTGCATCCTTTTTATGGCGTAATTATTATTTAGTTTGCTTGCTCATGAGTGAAAGTGTGTTACCTTCACTATCTTTGAAGAAGCACATCCATGTCTTTGAACGTTCAGATTCTGATATAACATGTGGTTTTGAGAGTAGTTCTACATTTTGATTTAAAAGTTCATCATAGGATGCATGAATATCATCAACGTCAAAATAAATAATTGATCCTAAAAAGGCTTTGTCATCTTTTTCAGGTGTTGCAAGCATAATTTTTATGCCTGAACATTCTAAAAATGTCATGTTGCCTGTTGAAAAAAGATATTTAAGTCCCAAGATGTGTTGATAAAACGATGTTGCGCGATTCATATCATGAACAGGAATCGCGATTTGCTCAATACGATTTAATGTCATATATAATCACTCCTTATCTTTATTTTATCATAGATAAAAAAAGACGAAAAAAAATAGAGATCAATATCTCTAATTTTTCGATTACTTTTCTCTTGAAACGTATGAACTATCATTGGTATTGACAATAATACGTTCGCCTTCTTCAATAAACATAGGTACTTTAACAAGTAATCCTGTTTGCATGATGGCATCTTTCATAGCGTTTGTTTTTGTGTCGCCTTTAACACCAGGTACTGTTTCTTTGACTTCAAGTACAATCTTATCAGGAAGAGAAACACCTAAAATTTCTGAATTGTTATAGAACATAACTTCAACTGAAAAACCTTCGTAAATGAATTTGAGTTCATTTTCAATTTGATAACCTGGGATTTCGATTTGTTCATAAGTTTCATTATTCATAAACACATACTTATCACCATCTGCATATAAGTATTGCATTTGAACCTTATCGATTTGTGCACGCTCAATTTTTGTACCTGCGTTAAATGTATAATCTGTGACTGCACCAGTTCTTAGATTTCTAAGTTTTGTTCTAACAAATGCGCCACCTTTACCTGGTTTAACATGCATAAATTCAATGACTGAATAAATATTACCTTCATGTAAAATCGTTTGTCCTGTTTTAAAATCATTAGTACTTATCATAAATTCGCTCCTTAAAATTCAAGTTTTTGCCGTTTTCATTATACATGAAAGGCTCGATTTAAACAACAAAAAAAGATGATAGCACATCATTTTTAGTTGTTTTTAATGCAAATCATCTTATCTTTGGTACGTTTTAATAATATATTCGATAGCTTCTATATAACTTTTTTCTTTTTTGCCCATAAACCTTTGATCACAGACATCCTTGATAAGGTCAGTTTTCCTAAATGGTTCTCTTTTTTCAATATTTGAGAGATGAACTTCGATTTTAGGAATCGATAATAATTCAAGTGCATCTCTTATAGCGATTGATGTGTGAGTATAACCACCTGGGTTAATAATAAGTGCATCATATGGTTCGTCAGAAAGCGCATGAATCATGTCAATAATTTGACCTTCATGGTTAGATTGATAAAACGAAAACCTATGATCTGGAAAGGATTCTAAAATAAGCTGATATAGTTCCTCTAAAGTAAGAGATCCATAAAGTTTTGAATCACGTTTACCAAGCATATTGAGATTCGGTCCTGATATCATATAAATGTTCATTTATATTCCTCGTTTCTTAAATAGTTTAAGATGACTTTAACGGTTTGTTCGATATCATAATTGTTTGATACAATCGCATCAGCAAAATCTTGATATTTTAGAAATCTTTCATCGTAGAGCTGTTCAAGCGTTTTTGATTTTAGTAAAGGTCTCACATAATCTTCTTTTAATCTTTCAGTAATGACATCTAAATCTGTATCTAGATAAATTTTTAAGCCTTGCATCAGTGCTTTGTTAGATTTTACAGTGACAATCCCACCACCACATGCGATGATTGCATCATCTTGATTGATCTCTTTAAGTGCTTCTGTTTCAAGCGTTCTAAACTTTGCTTCGCCATATTTTTCAAATATTTCCTCAATAAACATATGTGCTTTTTTTTCTATTTGACCATCTAGGTCTAAATACGTATAGTTAAGTGCTTCTGCAAGCTTTCTAGCAATTGTGGTCTTTCCTGATCCTGGCATGCCAATTAAAAATATCCGCATGATTATACCTCCTTTAAGAAAGATGAAACAATATGAATCGCATCATCAATGAGTGTCTTTGACATCGCGTCAAGCATGATAGGATGCATTTGATTTTTAAAGAATGTTTTTTGTTTTTTCGCTAACTTTTTCGATACTTGAATAATTTGTTCTTTTGCTTCTGCAAGAGAAATTTCTTGTTTGAGATATCTTTCAAGCTCTCTATAGCCAATCGCATTGATTGAGATACCTTGGTCCATAAGTGCTTGAACTTCTTCAATAAAACCTTCTTCTATTTGCTGATCTAATCTTTGTCTTAATCTTGGTTCTAAAAGATTTCTTTCTAAATCTAAATAGATGATACAAGCATCATATAACAAGTGATCCTTCTTATGCTTTTTAGATCTTGGTGTGCCGTTTATCGCATGCTCTAATGCTCTTAAGACACGTCTTCTATTTTGAGGATCAATTTTTATCAGTGGGTCATAGTTAAGTAAAAGTTCATAGAGTTGATCGTTTGAGTAAGACTGATACATGTCATCAAAATGATCATTTCTTTTAGGGTCAATAAATTCATAATCATAAAGTGATGCTTTGATGTATAAACCCGTACCACCTACAATCATAGGTAAATCTATGGTTTCAAAAAGACGTCTTGAATCTTGCTGAAACTCATAAACACTGTATGGTTCTTTTGGATCTTTTATACTCAGTAAATGATGTTTTATTCCTTGCATCTCTAATGGTTTAATTTTTGCAGAACCAATATCAAGTCCTTTATAAACCTGTACAGAATCTCCATTGATGATTTCAGCGTGAAATGCTTTAGCTAATTCGATAGATAGTCGTGTTTTACCAGAACCTGTTGGCCCTACAATAACAAGTATTTTTTTCATGTGACCACCCGTTTAAACATCCGTTCAATGTCATAATAGGAAAGTTTTATGAGCGTTGGTCTTCCATGAGGACAAGTATATGGGTTTTGACAAGATTTTAATCTTTTGACTAAATGATCAATTTCAGCTCTTGATAAGGCTTGATTCGCCTTAATGGCACCTTTACAACTGATATCTTTAGCTAATGCATCACGGAGTGATTTTAGATCAATATATCCTTTTTCATCAAGCATTTGAATCATCGATTCAACAGCAAGATCCATTTCTGAATCTTTAAGCCAAAGCGGTTTGCCTGTCAAATGAAAATCTTCATCAAAGGTAAATCCATGCGTTTCAAAATCTTTTAAATGTACTTTTAATATATCCATATCACTTTTTGTGATATAGAGTGGATAACTAGAAAGTAATGCTTGACTCGTCCATATTGGATGCTCTAACTTTTCATAATAGTATTCATATCTGATACGTTCTTCAGCAGCATGCTGATCCATCATGTACATGCCTTCCTCATTTTGGAAAATGAGATAAGTACCTGAAACTGTACCCACATAATACATTTCAGGTAGCTTTGGTGCTTGATAATCATGAAGTGTTTTAGGTTCTTCGAGTTTTGAATTTTCTTGATTTTCACTTAAATCAAATTGAATTTTTTGATATGTTTCATCCTCTTTAAATCTTTTTTCAATCACTTTAAATGATTCAGGAATTGGATGATTACTTTGAGTGAGTGCTTGATGTACCACTTGGGTTAAGTGGTAAGCAATAAGTGATTCATTAACAAATTTGACTTCATATTTTTGGGGATGGACATTGACATCGACTAAAGAAGGATCCATTTCTAAATAAATCATAGCAATAGGATATTTTCCTACCATAAGTAAGCTATGATAGCCATCAATCACAGCTTGTGAGAGTGCATAGTTTTTGATGTATCTACCGTTTACAAAAATCGAAATATCCTTTTTTCTTGAGCGTGTCATTTGTGGCGATAATAAGTAGCCTTTAATATTGATTTTTTGGAAAGTCTCTTCTAATGTCACCATACCAACAGTAGATTTTGAACCATAGATTTGATCAATTAAACTATATGGATCTAAATTGCCAAAGGTCTGTTTTGTAAGTTTGCCATCAAGTATGAGTTTCATTCTTATATCTGGATTTGCAAGTGCAAGTCTATCAAATATATCCATTATTGCAGCTTTTTCAGCAAACTCTGACTTAATGTATTTAAAGCGTGCTGGTGTATTGTAAAAAAGATCATAGACTTCAATGCTTGTACCTACGTTAAGTGCCGCCTTTTCATCTTTAATATGGTGTCCTCCATGATAGATGACCATGATACCATCTTGATCCTTTTGTCTTGTTTTTAATTGAATCTTTGATACTGATGAAATGGCTGCAAGTGCTTCTCCACGAAAGCCTAAGGTGCCAATATGAGCTAAATCTGTCTCATCTTTAATCTTTGAAGTTGCATGTCTTTCAAAAGCTAAATGTGCATCAGAAAAATCCATGCCGTCACCATTGTCTGTGACAACAATCTTTTTCATGCCCATATCAAAGACTTCAATGGTAATTTCAGTTGCATGTGCATCAATCGCATTTTCAACAAGTTCTTTTAGAATTGATGCCGGACGATCAACGACCTCTCCAGCAGCAATCATGTTTGCGAGTTTTGCATCCATCTTTCTGATGATTGACATAAATACCTCTTACTATTTTTTGAGAAGGTTTTGGTAATGTTTTAAAAGAATTAAAGCATCGAGTGGTGTCATTTGATCTGTGTTGAGTTTTTCAATGGCCTCTAAAACTTCAAGTTCTTCAGCATTTAATACTTGGTTTGCTTCTTCATACGCGTCATAATTAAACAAATCAAGTAACACCTTGGTTTCTTTATTTTCAAGTTTCAATAAAATGTCTTTACTTCTTTGAATAAGGCTTTTTGGTAAATGTGCAAGAGATGCCACTTGAATACCATAAGATTTATCCGTTGTTCCTTTTTCCACATGATGAAGAAAAACCATCGTATCATTTTCTTCTTTTGCTTTAACGCAAAAATTCGTTAATCTTGAAAGCGACTTTTCAAGTTGAGTCAGTTCATGATAGTGTGTAGAAAAAAGTGTTTGTGCTTTTATTTTTTCATGAATATACTCAATCATACCTTGAGCAAGTGCCATACCATCATACGTTGCTGTGCCACGTCCAATTTCATCAAACAATATTAATGATTGACTGGTCGCATGTGTTAATGCTTCATTCGATTCAACCATTTCAACCATGAATGTTGATTTACCACCTGATAAATCATCAGATGAGCCTATACGTGTAAAGATGGCATCATAAATAGGTAGTTCAGCGAGTTCCGCTGGTACAAATGAACCAATTTGAGCCATATAGCATATCACAGCAAACATACGCATGTATGTAGACTTACCACTCATATTTGGCCCTGTGATTAAAAATATTTCGCCTTCTTTCATGATGACATCATTTGAGACAAAGGTTGTAAATCTTTCAACTACAGGATGACGTCCTTTAATCACTTTTACATCTCTTTTTTGATGTAGTTTAGGTCTTTTATATTGATACATTTCTGCAACTATAGCAAGACTCAAGAATGCATCAATTTGAGCAATTTGGAGTGCTAATTCTTGAAGAGAATGTGCAAAGGTGAATGTATAATCTCTAATCTCTTTAAATAAATCGTATTCGAGTTGTATCGATTTTTCTTTAGCATGCAATAAGTCGTCTTCTTTTTCTTTAAGTAGTGGTGTTATATATCTTTCACTATTGGCTAAAGTTTGTTTTCTTTCATAACCAAAACTATCTTTAACAAGTGATTGATTGCCTTTAGATACTTCGATATAGTAACCAAATACACGATTATAACCAACTTTAAGGTTTCTAATGCCTGTCTTTTCTCTTTCGGCCTCTTCATATTCTAAAAGCCATGATTGTCCATGAAGGTCAACATCTCTTAAAGCATCAAGTGTTTCATTAAACCCTCTTTTGATATAACCGCCATCCTTTAGAACAAGTGGTGGATGATCTTCTATTGCTTTTTCTAAATACGCTTGAAGTGATTCATGGGCATCCATTGAATATATTAATTCATCAATTAAAGGATGATTGTAACCTTTAAGTGCTTCTTTTAAATACGGTACACGCTTTAAGGTTTCTGAAAGCTGAGATAAATCTTTTGGACTAAGTGTATTTAAGCTGATACGACCTACAATACGGTTAATATCGTAGATATATCTTAAAGATTCTAAAACTTCTTCTCTAGGACGGTATGGTGTGAGTGCATCGATCATATCATATCTTCGATTGAGTGCATCGATATCATATAGTGGGTGATTCAAGATTGATTTTAAATATCTAGATCCCATCGCTGTTTCTGTACGATTAAGCCAATATGCTAAGGTTGTTTGATGATTTAATACAAGTGACTCATCAATTTCTAAATGCTTTTTGACACGATAATCCACATGCATATGACCTACTTGATGGATGACTTGAAAAGGCATCAAGTGTCTGATGTGTTGTTTTTGGGTTTGAGTTAAATAGTTGAGCAAATGTGATGTTGCTCTTCGTTGTTCTCTTTCAAGATGCTCTGTGATTTTTTGGTCTGTCAGATCCATAATATCAAAGAAAGAAATCAGCCTTTCTTGTTTTTGTAAAGTCTCAACGATGTATGAATCAAAATGAGAAGGTACAACAATTTCTCTCATATCTAAGCTTAATATAAGATCGATGGCTTCCTTCTTGGATAAGTGATCTCTTAAAAAAGATTCGCCTGTTGATAAATCAACATATGTCACGGTATATCCTTTTTCTGTGAGTAAAATATTTCCAATGAAGTTATTTGTTTGTGCGTCTAAAATACCATCCTCTAAGACTGTACCTGGTGTAATTAAGCGTACAACTTCTCGCTTCACTAAGCCTTTACCAGGTTCGGTAACTTGTTCTGCAATGGCAATCTTAAATCCTTTTTCAATGAGTTTTTGAATGTATGGTTTAACCGAATGATAAGGTACCCCACACATCGGTACTTTTTCACCAGCATCTCTAGCTGTTAGTGCAATTTCTAAAACCTTGGATGCTAAAATAGCATCGTCAAAAAACATTTCATAGAAATCACCTAATCTAAAAAAGACTAGCGCATCTGCGTAGTCTTCTTTAATTTCGAGATATTGTTGCATCATTGGGGTGTACTGTTGTCGATCCATGGTTGACCCCCTTTTTTATTTTAAGCTTGTGGGAAAATGCCTTGCAAGATGGCATGTGCCCTATCTAATATGTTGAGTCCAAAGAGACCATTTAATGTTTGGTTGAAGCTATCTAGGAATGGTATATTAACAAAGTGTGTAAGTGCTGCATATAGGATAAATAAGACACCAACCACAGCAATTAATATGAGTGAAATCTTGAGTAAGACTCTAAGTAGTTTCCATAAGAATTTTCCTAGACCTTTAAACACCTTACCAAAGAATCTAATTTCACCTGGTAATTGATTATCTTGTTCTTCTTCGGTCTTACCTGTACCAATCGTAGATGCTGCTTTCTTTTCTTCAATGAAACGTTCTCTTTCTTCCGCTTCATCTTTTTTTACAACTTCTTTGAGTGATTTAGGTGTGCCATAAAATTCAGCTGAATTTAAGATAATAGGTTTCACTTCTTTTTCTGATACCTGTTTTTGTGGTGCTTCCTCTTCAAGAACGACATGTTCAACTGCCTCTCTTAAACGTCTAAGCTCAGATACGATTTCTGAAATATCCATTGAAACTGCAGTCGTCTTTTCAATAACCTTAGTAGGTTTTGGTGCTTCTTCAACCACGGTTTCAATGACTTCGATAGGTTCATCCACAGGTTCAATTGTTTCAACTTCTTCGTTATCTTCAATCGATTCTTCATCGACTGATTCAAGTGATTCTTCCTCAATTGTTACTTCTTCAAAGACTGGCTCTTCAGGTACGTTTTCTTCTTCAATTTCTTGAGCTACATCTTCAACTTCTTTTTCGTAGACGTGTGGTGAATCTGGAATAAAATATGCTTCTTTAGTTTCTTTAGCGTTTGCTAAAATATACTCAATAATTTCTTCCTTTTTAAGTTCAGTCGATGCTTTAATGTCGTGATCAATTGCAAATCGCTGCATCACTAAAACAGACATGCTTCTGATTTGTTTTTCGAGTTCATCGTTGAGTTGGCCACGATCTTTTAACTCATGAACAATAATATCTGCAAGTTCTGATTTTTTTAATCTTCTAGGCACATCTACATCATATTTCGTACCTAAATCTCTAATCTCATTTAATGTTGAAGATTTATAAAGTACTGGTCTAAATTTTTGAGGTGCTAAGCCATCAATACGTCCGAAACTATCAAAGAATAAATCCTTGAGTTCTCGGTTATATGTTTTCATATCAGGAAGTTCTAAGCCAACCTTTTTGACATATTCAATGGATTGGTCTAATAATTTCTTAATATCCTTAGGTGGTACTTGCTTATCTACCATGTAGTTGAGTAAGTCGGTCCAAAATTCCTCTAAGAAATCTTTGTTTATTTTTGCATCATCAAAGAAGACAATTAAATTTTCTAGTTGTGTTTCAGTAAATTCTGTGAACCATGAAAGTCTATAGTTTAACTCATCAGCTAAAGTAAGTCTTGATTTTCTTGTTTCAATCACTTTTTCTCTTAAGACTTCTCTTAAAACAAACATTCTTAATTCACGTGGAATGGTTAAACCAATTTCCATGAAAAAAGCCTTGACATTTACTGCCGGTAAATAAACAATTGTTTTCAGTAAATCGTCTACTTTAAACTCTTTATTACCTACTGTAATTTGACTATCTCTTGTTAATCTTGGCATAGCTAACCTCCATCACAACTCTTTCTTTAATGATACAATGAAATCGTCATTTTTACAAGTTATTTCACCTCTTTTAAATGAAAAAGGCTTTATGAAAGCCTTTTTTATTCGAAATCCTTTTCAATACCTGTTTCAATGATCTCTACGATGGCTTGCAACATATCATTGATGTCGCTTTGTAAAGCCATATAATCTGACATGAGCGGGTAGTTTTCAATGTCATCTAGAAGTGCTTGATACCTCGATTCAAAAGACAAGATTGCATCTTTTTTACCGATATATTTTGCATTAACAAGTTGTTTTTGAAGTGCCTTAAGTTCAGCCATTTTACGCTTCAATTCTTTATTGCTATTGATATGAGCTTCTATTCTTTTATAGCGCTGAATATCAGGATCATTTTTTAGCATTTCTATAAGCTTTTCTTTTTCTGTCATACAAGCTCACCTAGTAAAAACCATGTCTTCGCTAAAGTGATTTTGACTTCTACGATTTGACCTATGAGAGATGAATCTCCTTTAAAATTAACAAGTTTATTATGCTCTGAATATCCAGCTAGAACTGTATCATCGTGCTTTGAGACACCATCAACCAGCACTTTGACTGTCTCACCTAAGAATCTCATACTACCTTTTAAATAACCTTGATTAATTTTTTCATTTAAAATATAAAGTCTTTCCTTCTTGATTTCTTCTGGTGTGTTATCTTCAAACGTTGCTGCAGGTGTGCCTTCACGTTTTGAGAACACAAAGGTGAATGCACCTTCAAAATCTGCTTTTTCTACTAAATCCATCGTTTCTAAGAAATCTTGTTCTGTTTCTCCTGGAAACCCTACGATAATATCTGTTGTTACTGAAATACCAGGGACAACACGCTTAAGTTCATTAAGTTTTTCTAGATAAGATTCTTTTGTGTAATGTCTATTCATTCTTTTTAATATGGGATTAGATCCGGATTGAACTGGTAAATGGAAAAATGGCATGACATGTTCAGAATCTCTTATGGCTTCCATGGTTTTTAAATCTAAGTCATGTGGATGACTGGTCGTAAACCTGATACGCTTTATGCCCGTATCATTTAAATCTCTTAATAAATCCCCAAAGGTATAGTTTTTGTCTTTAAAATCTTTACCGTATGCATTCACATTTTGTCCAAGTAAAGTAACTTCTTTATACCCCTGTTTAACAAGTTCTTTGACCTCTTGAATAATCTCATCTTTAGATCTTGAACGTTCCTTACCTCTTGTATATGGGACAATGCAGTATGTACAAAACTCATCACAGCCAAACATGATGTTGACCCATGCTTTAAAATGATGATTTCTCACTTTAGGTAAGTTTTCAACGATGTCGCCTTCTTGAGAATAAACTTCAATGACACGCTCTTTTGCAAACATGGCTGTTTCAATGTACTCAGGGAGTTTATAAATATTGTGTGTACCAAAAACTAAATCAACATGTTGATATTTCTTTAAGACGCGCTCAACAACATTTTCTTCTTGAGCCATGCAGCCAGCAAGACCTAAGATTAGATCAGGATTCTGTCTTTTATAGGTTTTTAGTCTTCCTAGTTCACCCCAAATGCGATTTTCTGCATTTTCACGAATGGCACACGTGTTTAAAATAATGACATCGGATTCTGCCTCATCAAGTGCCTTAGTAAAACCCATGAGTTCTAAGATGCCTGCCATGGTTTCTGAATCTGCCTCATTGGCTTGACATCCATATGTATGGATTTGATAAGTTTTATTGACACCTATTTTTGTATGAGCATCAGAAAGCTCAAATGATAATTCTTCAATTGTTTTTTTACTTCTTTTACGAGCCTTTGTTAAGTCTGGCTTAAAATATTTTTCAATATCTATGTTGTTCATGTTCGATCACCTATACACATTATACAGCAAAAAACAGTATGGTTTATACTGTTTCGCTTTCTCTATGAATTCTTTCAATTGTTTTTTTATTAAAGTCCATGAAGACTGCATTAAGTTGTTTTGGACCAGGAGCAACTTCGTTGGGCTTAGAAAAACCATTTAAAAATCTGTCAATAACAATCTCTTTTGTAACACCAATCACACCATTTAAAGGTCCAGTTAATCCGACATCAGTAATGTAGAGTGTACCATTAGGTAGCATTCTTTCATCTGCTGTAGGTATGTGTGTATGTGTGCCAACAACTGCACTTACTCTGCCATCCAAATAATGACCTAATGCAACTTTTTCTGAAGTAGCTTCTGCATGGATATCAACAAGTGCATAATCAAATGCGTGATTTGCTAAAATCTGATCGATACCTCTAAATGGATCATCCATATTTGCGTTCATAAATGTTCTGCCTAGTGCATTAATCACCAAAAGTTTTTGTCCATTATAATTGATGATTTTGGCACCTTGTCCGGGTGCTTCATGGAAATTAAAGGGGCGTACGATATTGGCATCATCAATAAACTCAAAGAGTTCTTTATGTCCCCAAACCCAGTTACCCATTGTACACATATGAATACCTAAGGACATGATTTCTTTATAGATTTTTAAGTTAATCCCTCGTCCATAATGAGCATTTTCTGCATTGAGGATAATAATATTAGGTTTATATGTTTCTTTTAATTCAGGTAGATAAGCTTCTAGCATATCTAATCCTGGTTTACCATACAAATCACCAATAAACAAGACTTTCATAAGGTACTCCCTTCTACTTAACAAAAAGAGGCAAAAAGCCTCTTATTTTGCAATATCTGTTGCTCGTGTTTCTCTAATGACTGTGACTTTTATAGTGCCTGGATATGTCATCTTTTCTTCAATTTGTTCTTTGATTTCACGAGCGACCTTGAATGTTGATAGATCATCGACTTGATCTGCTTTAACAATCACGCGGATCTCACGACCTGCTTGAATTGCATAAGACTTATCAACACCAGGAATTTCATTGGAAATGGCTTCTAATTGTTCCAATCGTTTGATGTAATTTTCCATAGATTCTGAACGTGCACCAGGTCTAGCTGCTGATAATGCATCTGCGGCAGCGACTAAAACTGCAATGATAGATTCAGGTTCTTTATCTCCATGGTGGGATGCAATAGCATCTATAACCTCTTTGGGTTCTTTATAACGATTGACTAGATTCACACCGATTTCGACGTGACCACCTTCAATTTCATGGTCAACGGCTTTTCCAATGTCATGAAGTAATCCTGCGCGTCTTGCTAACATTTCATCTTCATTGATTTCTGCTGCAAGCTTGCCAGCTAAAAATGCTGTTTCAATCGAATGCTTTAATACATTTTGGCCATAGCTTGTTCTAAAACTTAAGCGACCTAATAATTTAACAAGGTCTGGATGAATACGTCCGATACCTACTTTGAATACCGCATCTTCACCTGCTTCGCGGATAAACATATCCACTTCAACTCTTGCTTTTTCTACAACTTCTTCAATACGTCCTGGATGAATACGACCATCAGATACTAACGTACTTAATGCACGTTTGGCAATTTCTCTTCTAATCGGGTCAAATCCAGAAAGTACAACTGCTTCTGGGGTATCATCAATAATAAGGTCAACACCGGTTAATGCTTCAATAGTGCGGATATTACGTCCTTCACGACCAATAATTCTACCCTTCATTTCGTCGTTTGGTAAATCAACAACGGATACAGTTCTTTCGGTTGTTGTCTCACTTGCATATTTTTGAATTGCAAGTGCCAGCAACTCCTTAGAACGTCCCTGTACTTCGTTTTTAGCCTTTTCTTCTTCATCTCTGATGTAAGTAGCGATTTCATCTGATAGGCTTTCTCTTACTCTTGCCATGATGATTTCTCTAGCTTGATCAATAGTGAAGCCAGAAATCTCCATTAATTTTTCTTCTTGCTGCTTTAAGACTTCTTCCGCTTTGCTATTTAATTGTTCGAGTTGTTGTCTTCTTTCTTCAAGTTTTTCTTCACGTAATGCCAAGGTCTCTTCGCGTTTATCTAGGTGAACAGCGCGTCGATTTAACGTGTCTTCACGTTGTGAAACTTTACTTTCAAGATTCACGACAACTTGTCTGCGTTCACGCATGTCGTTATCAAACTCTTTACGTAACGCAAAAATTTCTTGTTTTGCTTCTAAAACACTTTCTCTTTTTGCTTTTTCAGCTTCTTTTTTTCCGTCTTCAACAATTTTTTCGGCAATCTCTTTTGTTGCTTTTAGGTTTTTTTCGTGCTGCCAAACACGAATGAAGAAACCTAGAACAAAGAAAATTGCAATTAGCAAACCGGAGATGATTGCTTCAACAGCATTGAGCGCTATGATATATAGCATCTCTAACACCTCCATATTTTTTTATTATTAACAACTGATATCATCAAATTGTCATATACTTCTAATACCACTTTATTATACCCTATTTTAAGTCTTTAAGTCAATCAAGAAACGTGACTCCAACTGTGGTAATTTTTTCCTTTTCGTGTATAATATAATTTAGATACATCACGAAGGAGTTTATGTGAAATGATGAAAAAACAGAATAATAAACAAGTTAAGCCATCCTTTTGGAAATGGTTGCATCAATATAGAATTAAAATAGCGTTATCAGCGTTTTTAGTTATTATACCTATCACACTGATCTTAACGGCTTATATTGGTGCATATACAACAAATAATAAAGTACATTTTGATGTTGAAGTCACTCAAGAAACAACATACATCAAAGATTTTATTTCGTATGATGACATTGATGCACTGCTACTTCATATTGAATGGGTCGCATTAAAGAGTCCTGAAGAAAATACGGAAGGTGTACTTGTTAATGGCTATTATGATTTTAATCTAAGATATGAAGCAAAAGAAGGATATTCAATTAACAATGTATCTGTGACACCTCTATTGCAGACGCCATGGACAAATATTAGATCCCTGGGGACGACCCAAAATTTAACTACCAGCAATCGTGTGTTTAGAATCATCTTCAATTATGAATTACCTGTAAGACCTTTATGGTTTGTTACTGTTGAAGAAGCTAACCTCTATTTAAAGGTAGATTATACATTCACAAGTGCTGGTAGTCCAATTACTAAAACAGTTTATGTCTTATATCCGCTAGAAAATATAACACCAAAGCCTATTGTATAATAAAAAGAGCCAACATGAAATGATAAGATGTTAGTAGACAAAAAACTACTAACATCTTTTTCTTTATACTTGATTTGAATGACTTTCTTTTATTAAAGCTTCTTTGAGCATCTCTTTTTCGTCAGTTTTATTTGATTTTCTTTCATAGAGCTTAATATCTGATTCTTTAATTAGATCAACAATTGAAATATTATTTTTTTCTCTTACTGCATATCCATAGGAGAAACTTATATGTTTAATTGGATCTTTATTTTCTGTTCTTTCCTTAATGAAATGAACCATTAAGCGAAGTTGCTCTTGTGCTGCATTAGGACAGATGATAATAAATTCATCCCCACCAAACCTAAAAATAAGTGTATCTTTATAAACGAGATTTAGCTTTTTAAGGATATGTGAAAACCTAATGATAAGCTGATCACCTGAATGATGACCTAAGATATCATTGTGTTGCTTTAGGCCATCTACATCAATGAGTATGATACCTACTGATTCAAACATTTTTTCATATTCATTAAGCCTAGACTCAAAATAATTTCTATTATATAGACTAGTCATAAGATCATGTGTACGCATATAATCAATTTCGTGAAGCAGTTTCATATGTCTTGTTTCATCATATAAAAGCGTCATAAGACCTTTAGCTTTAAATTTTTTAATCTTAAATGATTCTTGATGCATATTCAAATAGATTTTTTGATCATTAAATATATCATTTTTTAACGCGTTAAAATCTTCAAAGATGATAGCTTTTTCGCTTAAATAATTGAAAAATTGATTGATATGTGTGAATTGCTCAGGATTAATTTGAAATCTTTGAATCAAATTTTGTGATAGTTCTACAATGTCTCCATCATGATTTGAAATGATATACATTTCTCTAAGTCTTTGAAGTAAAAATTGTTTTGATGTTGATAATAAATTGATATTAAAATCTCTTTTATAGATGATTGTATATAATGCGAATGTTACTGAAACAACAAATAAATACGTTGGATCTAGTGTGAAATGATACACATACAAGTGTATTAAATTCACAGAAATACCCAAAATAACAGAAAACAAAATGAGATGGAACGGAAAAATATTTTCTTTTCTTTCCTTAGATTTCTTATATAAATAGATAAGCACTTGCACAAATCCTGTCAATAATAATAGATAGCATATGACAGAATGAATCATGAAGAAGATACCTCTTTCGACTAATGCAAAGCTATCCAAAGTGATTGTGTCTGAAAGTGGAATTTTTATCATTAAAAAATGTAATGGATTCGTCATCGAAATGATGACATTCGCTACAAAAAAGATAGCAGCAAATAAATGAAACCAGCCTCTAATATGTCGCCCCATATATATAGATAATGTGTAATATATATAGTATGAGATTACAAAGATAATAGGGTAAGTAATTAATGTGAAGTAATATATGAAAAAGGGTTCAGATACAATCATCTTTAATCCTGTAAAAATACTCCATGAAAAAACACTGATACTTAGGTACCATAGAATACGATATTTGGGATTTGATTTAACTTGTTCGAGTCTAATGACTGGAACAAATGAGATTACAGCAAATAAAAAGAAAATAACCCATAAAACAATACTCATTATTCCATCAAACCTTTCATGAAAATTTCATTGTTGCAAGATGATTATATACAATAAAAAGCTAGATATCAATGATATCTACCTAAGTTAAGAAAAACTTAATATATAGAAAAAAAGTGGTTGCCCACTTTTAATTGTTTTTAATGTCAAGATGAATTCTTCCATCTTTGATTTCAATGATACGATCTGCTTTTTCTGCAATATGTCTATCATGTGTGATAATGATAAACGTTGTTTTAAAAGTTTTGTTTATTGTTCTTAGCAATTCATAGACTTGTTCTGTTGTATCGCTATCTAAATTACCCGTTGGTTCATCTGCTAAAATGATTTTAGGTCTATTCATTAAAGATCTTGCGATTGCGACACGTTGTTGTTGTCCTCCGGACATATTGATCGCTAAATTATGCTTAACTTTGGCTAATCCAACAATCTCCAATAGCTCATTTGCTCTATTTAAGATGTCCTCTGTAATTGGCTTTTTTGAAATCTTATAAGGTAATAAAACATTTTCGAGTGCTGTAAATTCTGGCAATAGATAATGAAACTGGAAGATGAAACCGATCGTTTCATTACGTAATTCAGCAAGTTCATTTTTATTTAATTCCTTAGTATTTCTACCATTGATTATAACATCCCCTGATGTCGCTCGATCTAAAGTGCCGAGTATATTTAAAAGTGTACTTTTACCACTACCAGATTGACCAATAATTGACGTAAAACTCTCTTTTTCTATATTTAAATCGAGATCAAAGAGAACTTGTGTCGGATTTGGTGTTTTTTCACCATAGATTTTATTAATCTTTTTAAGTTCAACTACATTATGCATTTCTGATCACCTCGATGACTGTCATTTTTGATGATTTAATCGCTGGAGTGAGTGCAGCAAGTGTAGATGCAAAAAGCGCTATACCTGCTGATAAAAGAATAAAGCCTGCATCAATTGTTAGCGGTACAACAGGTGTACCATCGGGATTGAGTGCAAAAGTCGTAAACATATAAGATAAGCCTAGTCCTAAGATGACACCGCCAATGGCACCACCGACCCCTAACATAAATCCTTCAAATAAAAATACTTTGGAAGCATCTTTATCTTTGATGCCCATCGCTTTTAGAATGCCGATTTGCTTTGATTTTTGCATGACCGTAATTGCAAGTGTTGATGATATACCTAAAACGACTGAAATTATGACAAAAACTTGAATCATTAATGATGAAATACTTTGTCCTTGTAAACCACTTAACAATTCTTGATTTTCAACCATCCAATTTGAAGATGTTAAATCTCTATTAAGTAGACCATCACTTAGTGATAATGCAACGTTTTCAGCTTCAAACACTTCAAAAAGCTGTGTTTCTATGGATGAAACAAATGGGTTATCCAAAAAAGCTTGATTTGTCTCTAATGTTGTAATCCCCCATGTGCGATTAATTACTGCAACATTAAAGTCGAAGAAACCGACAACTTTAACACTTTCTAGTTCGCCAAATATTTCGACATCAATCATGTCATTAAGATTGATATCTAAATCATTTTTTAACGTAATACCTAAAGCAACCTCATTTAACTCTGTTGGCATCTTACCTTCAATCATTTTGTCTTGAAAGTTATAAATTTGATTGCTTAAATCAAAGTCAAATCCTCTTAAGAGTACTTCTTTTTTTTCAACACCTTTTTCAAATATTGTGCCTAAATCTAAGACAGGAGCAATCACCTTAAACGCATCACTCTCAGCTTGAAGATAATCCAAATGTGTCGTCACATTTTCAATATATGTATTACTTTCTTCATGTGTGATTGTTATATGTGATGATGAACCAATTGTTGTGTCTACTAAGCTATCTTGTAAACCCGTAATAAGTGATCCGATAAATACTTGAACGGATACACCCACTGAAATCCCTAAGATAATGATTAACGTTTGTCTTTTTGCGGATGATAAAAAGCGCCATGCAATTTGGAATGCGAGTTTCATGATGTTCTCACATCCTTAGCAAACTCTTTTAAGTCCTCATAATTTAAAAGTAAATAATCATAAGTCAAATCTAAGGATGGTTCGAGATGACTAAATGCCTGTCCGCCTAAAACAATCTTAACTTCAGGAAAAAATCTTCTAATATCTTCAATTGTTTGCTTAGTAACAACTAAATTATAAGGATTGGTAACAGAAAGCGCGATATAATCTGGTTGATATGCTCTAATGGATGATAATATTTCTTGTTTTGGTGTATTTGCACCAATATAAGTTGCATTGAGTCCTTCAAGGAGCATAAAATGGGTGTTCATGATAGCTCCGATTTCATGAAGCTCAAATGCTGGTGTTAAAACAACGATTTTTTTGGATAGGTATCGTTTTTTTGGCATGTTTTTTAGAACGTAAAGATAACTTATCTCTAAAATGGTGCGAATGATGCTTGTTCTTGTATGTTCTTTCCAAATGCACACATCTTGATCCTGTTCAGTACAAAAAAAATGTGTAAGTGATGGCGCAAGCAATGACAAATAAAGTGTTTTTATATCTAACGTATTCGTTTCAAGTAATTGAGTTACAAACAAAACAGCTTTCTCTTTGTCTTCTAATGCTAAGATGTCCATAAATTCTTTTAAATATGTTGTATCCATGGTAAACCCCCTTTTTCTATCTTATTATATAATTGTTAAATAATTAATTGGTCCATGATGCAAATTATGTGAAAAAAAAGCACATTTCTGTGCTTTTTATGCTTTATAGGTAATATGATAATGCTCTAATACCTTCTTTTGAATTTCATCAAAAATGTTTGGATGGTCTAAAATGTACTGCTTTGCATTTTCACGACCCTGTCCAATTTTTTCGCCTTGATAGCTAAACCATGCACCACTCTTACCGATAATATCTAAATCAGACGCTAAATCAATAAGTTCACCTGCTTTAGAAATACCTTCACCGTAAATAATATCAACTGATACGGACTTAAATGGCGGCGCTACTTTATTTTTAACAACTTTAATGTTTGCCTTATTACCTACGATATCTGTCGCATTTTTGATTTGCTCACTACGTCTAATCTCTAATCTGACTGAAGCGTAAAATTTTAATGCACGTCCCCCAGGTGTTGTTTCTGGGTTACCAAACATTACACCTACTTTTTCTCTAATCTGATTAATAAAAATAGCCGTTGAATTCGCTTTTGAAATAGCTCCTGATAGCTTACGCATTGCTTGACTCATTAAGCGTGCTTGTAAGCCAACGTGTGAATCACCCATTTCGCCATTAATTTCTGCTTCTGGAACCAGTGCTGCAACTGAATCTATGACAATACAGTCCACAGATCCACTACGTATGAGTGCTTCTGTAATCTCTAATGCTTGTTCGCCAGTATCTGGTTGTGAAAGAATGAGATTATCGACATCAACGCCTAATGCTCTTGCATATTTGGGATCAAGTGCATGCTCAGCATCAATAAATGCGACAAAGCCTCCTCTTTTTTGAACTTCTGCAATCGCATGAAGTGCTAATGTTGTTTTACCAGAGCTTTCTGGTCCATATATTTCGATGATTCTTCCCTTTGGATAACCACCAATACCTAAAGCTATATCTAAGCCTAGTGAGCCTGATGGGTTTGCTTCAACATTTCTTTCAGCCTCATCACCTAGACGCATGATAGAACCTTTACCATATTGCTTTTCAATTTGTTTCATTGCAGCCTCTAGGGCTTGTGCGCGTTTATCTTTATCCATGAACTTTTGCACCTCCGTCTTATCATAGAACATGTTGTCTTATTTTACTTTAAATACTTTCTAAAATCACTTTTTTGTTTTTCCAAAAATAATCAAAGCCACTTAATACTGTAAAAAATATTGCGATATAGAAAATGATTTCTGATATCCATATAGGTAATAAAAATCCATTAAAGAGTAACATTGTCAATGCGAGCATTGTTGCTGCTGTTTTTATCTTTCCATAAGGTGATGCAGCAATTACGTTACCTTTTTCTACTGCAAGCAATCTGATACCTGTGACAGCAAACTCTCTAACAATCACGATCATCACAGCCCAAAGCGGAACCAAATCCGGTGTTTCTAGCATAAGATATAAAAATGCTACCATCACTAAGACTTTGTCTGCTATTGGATCTAAGAACTTACCAAATGTTGTTATTTGATTGTATTTTCTTGCAATATAGCCATCTAGTAAATCTGTAAAAGATGCAATCATAAATAAGATGGTAAAAATCAATCTGCTTTGCGTCATATCAAAAAAGCCAGTTTGGCTTTTTAACCCATCAAGATAGATAAAAACAATCATGATTGGAATCATAACGACGCGTAATATCGTTAATTTATTCGCTGTTGTCATGTCAATACTTCCTTCTTCTCTTATATCACCATTTTACCATAATTTCCTCTTAACTGTTGCATTTTTAATATCGTTTTGATACAATAGGTATGCGCATATGGGAGGTGAAATTGTGGCAAATATTAAACAACAAATCAAACGTAATAAAACCAATGAAAAACGCCGTTTAAATAACGCTTCTTTTAAGTCATCCGTTAAAACTGCTGTAAAAGCTGTTGAACGTGCAGTAGCAGCTAATGAAAAAGAAAAAGCATTAGAATTATTATCAAATGCTCATAAAAAATTGGACAAAGGTCTTGCTAAAGGTATCTATCATAAAAACTTCGTTGCTAGACATAAATCAGCTTTAGCACTTAAAGTTAATAGCCTTTAAAAATTGGACACGATGTGTCTTTTTTTTTAGCTATTTTCTATTTCTCTTTGTCCACCTCTTTGAGCGATATATCTCACATGAGGTAATCTTAAGCCGCTCACACCATAGGTTGGATTATATCCAATCACATTAATGTATTTACCAATATTATTTTTTTCTGCCATCATTTTTAGTAATGCTTGATAGGTAGCTAAAATATCATCTAATGCTCTGTGGGTATTTGGAACTTCCACTTGGTAAGTAGCTACAGCTTGATCTAAACGATGTGGGTATCTATGACGATCTTTATATATAGCCATGACATCGAGTATGTCATTTTTTATTTGGAATTGAGGATTCCAATAACGTCTAAAATAATGAATTAAAAACGACAAATCAAATTGGATGTTGTACGCAACCAGTAATGTCTTTTCATCTTGATATAGTTTAAAAAATAGGTGGAAAGCTTCTTCTTGGGTAATGCCTTCTCTTAAAAGCATTTCATCTGTAATATGCGTAATGTCAGTTATTTTTTGTGGTAATGGTTTATCGCACATCACAAGTGTTGATAACTCTTCAGTCACGTGATATGTGTTATCACTTTGCTTTTCTAAAACAATCGCACCAATCTCAATAATTTGTTCAAATTGAGGGTTAAGTCCAGTTGTTTCAAAATCAAACAATAAAATACGATCATGATTTAACATCCTATACTCCTAACAAATATAATTCTAAGCCGAGTTTCTTATCGATTTTACCACTCTTGATATCGTAATCAAGTTTAGAAAGTTTTTTTAAGTGATTTTCTAAGGCTTGAAAAGAAATAGCTTGTGCGTTTTTTACTAAATAGTATGCTCTACCGCTTTTTATATGAAAATGTTCAGCAATTTGATCTTGTCTGTAGCCTTTTTCAAGCAAAAGCTTGGTATGCATTAATTCTCTTATTTTACTAACGATATTATTTAAGATACGTAGTGGATCTTCATTTCTCGCAACTAAATCATAAAAGATTTCTACTGTTTTATTTAAGTTGCTCGATAATAAAGCATTGGTAAGTTCGAAAATATTTTCTTCTAGATTTCTAGAAACAAGCAATAATACAGCTTTTTCTGTAATCTCTTTGGTGTCATATGCATAAAGCATAAGCTTTTCAGCTTCTTGATAAATCAAATTAAAATCTAAATTGGTACGTTCTAACAAAGACTCAATGGCATCATCAGTAATTTGGTATTGATATTTTTTGAATAAATTCCTAATGAAATCAGGATAATCCTTCTTTTCCATATCTTTGACTTTCTCAATATATGAAAACTTAAAAAGCGCAGCACCAAGTGGCGTTGTTTCTTTTAATAATTCTGGCATTTGAATGATTAAAATGACATCAGGATTTGGTTTTTCTAAATAGGAAACCCAATCTTTAATGACAAACTCTTCTTCTTTTTCAATTTCCTCAATATTGCGAATAACAATCACTTTCTTTTCTGAGAAAAAAGATACTGTTTGCAAATCCTCAAGAACATCATCAGATGATGTTTCAAGAAGATCATATTTCATGACATTAAATGGATCGACATTTAAAGACTGTATTTTGTCTTCGATTGCATGATTGAGTAAAAACTCATTTGTACTATGAAATAAATAAATGGACTCCGCCATATCAACACCCCTGACTCTTATAAAATATTATACCAAAATAAGTATCAATATGGTATATAGGTTATCCATTTTTCCTTCTTTCTAGAAGGAAGAAACATAATGGTTCCATCATAGTCTGTACGATAGATTTTTGTGCGGTATTTATTTAATCTATCTAATACATCATCATGAGGAAATTCAAATTTGTTGTGATATCCTAATGAAATGATTGCTATTTTAGGAAAGACATAAGATAAAAACATATCTGTTGATGAGGTGATTGAGCCATGGTGAGCGATCTTTAATACATCTGATTTTAGCTTTTCTTGATAAAATGATGCAAGATCAAATTCTGCCTCTTTTTCGATATCTCCAGTGAACAAGAAAGTTTGATGACCCAATGTAAACTGCAAGACAATAGATTGATTGTTTTCATTGTCATATGACTTTAAAGGACCTAGTATATTTATATTTAAGGATTTACATGTGATGACATCATGAGCTTTGACATAACTAGTAGGCATTTGATATGGTTGATAATCGCCATATGCAGATAAAACAAGCTTTTTGACATGTGTTTTAGATATGATGTTTTCTGCTTCTCTTGTATGGTCTAGATCAGCATGAGTCAGTATAAGATAATCAATACTGTTTAAATTTAAAGACTTAAGCGTATCTGTCACATTGCCATAGGCATCAATGATTATCACACATCCCTCATGCGTGATAATTGTACTATCACCTTGACCCACATCTAAAAACATGATGCTTGTTCGATATTCATGATATAAGCTTAATAATAAGACAAAAAGAAATAAAAGTAACATATGAGTCATTCGATTAATGATGCTTTTTGATTTCAAAAAACACACCAAAAAGTAGATATAAATCATGCCAGTTAATAAAGACAAGCTTGGTATGACTATGGAAAGTTCTTTTGCAAAAATCATTGATAGGAAATAATTGAACCTATCCATGAGTTTCATAAACAATCCATCAAAAGGTCTAAAAACTAAGATACTGCATAATAAAAAAGTATAGATTTTCGAAAAGAAAAGCGTGAAAATAGGCATCAACAAAATAAGGAGAATGGATGTTTCATTAAAAAAGGGGAGAAGGATGAGTTGGCATATGAATGCAATCATTACATGTTTAAAGTAACCATTGAACTGACTTAATAAAGGCTCCATAAGATAAAGTACATTGAAGAGCACATATAATATTAATAAGGTCGAACTATAAATCCCTGAAATATTAAAAACCACTATGAGAAAAAAAGTTATTTGAAGGATATCTAGTTTTTGTATATGTATTTTCTGATGTCTAAAAAAAGCACTCATTAGATAAAAAATAAAGAGTCTTTGTGTGCCCAATTGAAAGGCATCCAAATATAAAAAAAGCCCAAGTAGTAAAAGAGAGGCTAAATCCTGATAGCCTTGTTTTACATTCCAAACATTCATGCATTTTTTAAGTCCAAAAATCAAGACATAAATATGTAGACCCGAAGCACTTAAAAGAAAGATTAAACCAATCTCATGGTACATCTCATAAAATGTATGCTCTTTATCTGTTTTTCCTAAAAAAAATAGCGTCATATAAGGTGATGACTTATAGGTTTCTAATAAAGATTTAAATTGTTGTCTGAGATGATAAAAAGAAAAGCCATGATCTAAAAATTCTTTTGAATCCACTATAACAAAGCCTTTTATACCTTGACTCAAATAGTAACTATAAGCATTAAAACCATAAGGTGTTGTTTGTTTTCGGTATGTCTCAAGCTTTCCACGAATCACATATGAATCACCCAAACTCATGGATCCTTTAGATACATAAAGATGATACTTCTTATAATCTATTTTTATCGTAACCATATCTTGATAAAGTGTTTCATCGATATCAACAACACGTCCAATACCTTCAATATTTGTGCCTTTTTTTGGTGGTGTTGCTATGATAAAAAGCATCATGATAGAAAGCATCATAATGCCAAAAAAGTACCATCTTATCCGATATCTTAATAGATATAAATATAAACATAGAACTATCATACATAATGGTTCAAATAAACTGATAATCGATAAAAAAACAGCATAGCATTCAATATGTAAATTACGATATTGTAAGATATGGTTTAATTTTTTCAAGGGTAGAAATTCCAATATATTTGACATGAATGAGTTCATCTAAATCAAGAAAATCGCCGTTTTGTTCTCTATAAATGATGATCGATGCAGCTCTTGTTTCTGTGATACCTGGCACGGTAATTAGCGTCTGAAAGCTTGCTTCATTGATATTTACTTTTTGTATGTTTTCAGTTTCTTTAGTTTCTAGGGTAAGATGAATACGTTGATTACTTGAGATCACTTGATTTGGATTAAGTGTCCCTATAGGGCAAGAAGGTAATAATGGCATGGATAGCTCAAGAACTGTTGCAAGTGTCGTTTCATTAAGATAACTTTTCTTGACAGAAAATTCATCACATATGACCTCCACCTCAAAAATAGTATATGGTGTTCCCTCTTCATTAAGATAAGTTATCTCATCTTCTTCTGGATAAAGCCATACACAGAGTAACAAAACTAAAATCAACACCAAACTTATTTTCTGTTTCATTTCATCACCTCTACTTAATCATAGACATAATGATGCGTTTTACTACAAAAAAAAGGACAATGTCCTTAAATTTTTCTTGCGATTATATAGTGTTTTCTCTCATCTAAACCATCTTTTACATCATACTCAAAACCTAATTCTTTTAAAATATCTAGGTAATAATTAAGTGGGTATACATATTGTGTAATGTCATCTTCTGATGATTCAAAGGTTATGTGATGTTTTAATAAACGATTTTTAGAAGTCATTTGCCAATGATAAGGAATAGGCTCAATATCCTCTTCCTCATAGTGACTATAGATGTCTAAGACATGCTCTTTATACATATCAAAAATCAAGAGCCCACCTTTTTCTAAACTTTGATACATGTTCTTAAGTACTGTTTTAGCACCTTTGAAATAGTTAATCACATCAAACATCATAAAAATGACATCGAACTCGCCATAGAGTGGCTTTCTTAAGTCGTGTTCATAAAGATGCGTAAAAAGTCCTAAAGATGTTAATTTATCTTGTGCGATTTTTAACATATCTGAATCTAAATCTACACCTATAGCATGGTATTTTTTCTTCACTAACTCTAGTAAAAAGTAACCTGAACCACATCCTGCATCAAGGATAAAATCATGAGGTTTTAAATAGGATTCAAATTGTTCTAATAAGGCTTCGTAATCTACATCCGCCATCAGTAAATCATATGCATACGAAAACATTATTTAATTCTCTTTATGCCTAATAGTCTTTGATCAAATCCATAGTAGATGCGATCTTCTTCTCTAAATAGATGAATAATGACATCATGGCAATCAATTAAGATCCATGAACCACCTTTACCTTCAATATGTTTAATTTCTTCAGCGACTAATGCTTTTTTGACGTAGTTAATCGCAGCATTCCCTTGTCTTTCATTGGTGGTTGCTATGATAAAGTAATCATAAAAAGGTGATGTCTTTTCAAAATCATACACTTTTAGGTCTTTTACTTTTAAGTCTTCAAGTGTTTCAATCAGTTTGTTTAGTTTTTCCACGGTTTACCTCCAAATAATATCTATATGCCAAGTACTGTTCATCGCTTGGCTCTAAATGTCTTCTTATTTTTAAATCGTCAATCGAAGCCTTCATGGCTAAGAGAACTGCATAATCCAAATCTTTTGTTGCAGTTTTGTAAATGAATTTTGCATCATCAAATGCTCTGTTTGGTTCACAGCTATCACTTACAAATATAATTTTTTCTAATATACTCATATTTGGTCTACCCCATACATGATATCTAATCGCGTTTAATATATCTTGATCTTTGATATGAAAGTTTATTTCTAGTTCGATTGATGCTGCAATCGCATGATAGATGACAGGATAGTCTGCATATGCTTTAATCAGTTTTAATGGCATATGTTTGATTTGATCTTCAATAGGGTCATATTTTGAAAAGTCATGAAAAAGAGCTGCAATACTTGCTTTTTCAATGTCGACATTATGTATGCTCGCTAATTTAACTGCAGTTTCATAAACACCAAAAACGTGTTTTAATCGACTTTGATGATCTTTTAACTTTTCAGATACAATCTTTTTGATATCATCAATCATTGAAAAAGTGCCTCCGATAAGGATACATGCATATCTTTTACATACGTTAATTCAACATGTGCAGGACCTTCTAGATGGAAAAACCCCATATCGGCACATGTTATTTGATACTTACCTTCTTTTATTTTAAATATCTTTTTTTCATATGAAGGTCCGTATATTTTAAAATGCTTTTCTTTATCATTTAAAAGTGCGTCTACACGGTCTTTATTGGTTTTATGGATATGTGTTTGCTCTGATCCATAATATACAACATCTACTGGATTTATGATAGAAAATGCAATTAACCCTTCTAACATAATCGTTTGATTGGCTTTCATTTGATAGATTTTTGGTTTGATTTCATGATCTGGTATAAGTCTTTTATATTGCTCATAACCTAAAAATTGATGTAAATATCCCTTTTGATATAAGCCAGGCATATCATAAATCTTATGTCTGCCATATGATTTTGATAACACATTTTGAGTTAAACCAGCTTTTTTGAATGCTAACGCACTTGTATCATTTGTGATGGCTTTAAATAACGTTGTTTTTCCACTATTTTGGACGCCTAATAAATAGACATGTTCTGTTGGATGTTGTTCAATATAATCTTTCATTAAATCAATATCATGTGGATTTTTCGAACTCATTAAAATGATGTCACGATAAGGAACATGTTCTTTTTTAGCTTTTTTGATGATTTGATCTAATAAATAGTTAAGGTTTGTACTTCGTGGTAATAAATCAATTTGATTGATGATATAAACAAACGTTGCTTCTGGTTGATATCTGTAAACTGGATAACTAAATAATAAATCGATATGTAAAATATTAGACACCATAAAAATCAAGGACCCACTTGGTAATGAGGGTAAATCCTCTGGGTGAAAATGTGCCTGGACTTCGCCATAGTGCATCAGTCTATAGCATGCTTGACAATATGTTTTGTTTAAATCAGGTGTATAGCCTACTTTATGTTGATCAATATCTTGTAAAGTAGCACCACAACCCTCACATCTCGTGATCTCTTTCATAAGAAAGTAGCCTTTCCTCGTAAAGTTTGGGTTCAAATTTCTTTATTTTTTTAAGCATAATTTTTTCTAGTTTTCGGTTGAATTGTGTGACTTTTCTATCCGATTTACGTTTTACTGATTGAACCAATATACCTTGAATACCAAAACGATGTGCACCAAAGATATCAGTCATGAGTTGATCTCCTATAAGCACTGTCTCTTCTTTTTTACCTTCTGCTAATTTAAGTGCTTTCTTAAAGCCACCTTTTAAAGGCTTTTTCGCATGATACACATAAGGTACATCAAGTGCCTTAATGGCGGTTGATACACGAGACTGACTTGTATTAGATACAATAACAATTTTAAAATCCTTTTTTAACGCTTTTAAAAAATCAACTTGTGTCTGACTTAATATTTCTTCATCGTAACCAATAATGGTATTATCTAAGTCAAAAAACAAGGTCTTTACCCCTTGTTTTTTAAGTCTGTCATAGTCAATCTTAAAAATCGATGCAACATAGGCATCTGGTATACATTTTTTGTAAACTGGCATTACTTAATGTCCACGATTTCGATTTGGAAAATACGACCTGTTTCAGTTTTTACGTCAACAACGTCGCCTTCTTGCTTATTAAGCATTGCTTTTCCTATCGGAGATTCTACGGATATTTTTCTTAATCTTGGATCCGCTTCAATCGTTCCTACTAAATAAAATTCTTTCGTTTCACCTGAAGCTAAGAATTTAACTAAAACAGTTTTTCCGATATTCACGATATCTTCTGATGTTGTTTTAATGATTTTAACATTTTTTAAGATGTTTTCGATTTCAGAAATACGTGCTTCAATGCGTGCTTGTTCATTTCTAGCTGCATCGTAATCAGCATTTTCTGATAAGTCACCTTGTGCTCTTGCTTCTTTTAAAGCTTCAAGGTTTTCACCACGCTTTACATCTTTTAAATGAGTAAGTTCTTGTTTTAAATTGTCGACACCTTCTTGAGTTAATTGAAACATTTGTTTAACAGCCATTGGTGTACCTCCTTAATATCTATATTATTATACAATATTATTCAAATAATTGCTATTTTTTTTAAGTCTTTTTGAATGTGTTTATGATTGGGCATCCATCTGTCTAAGACTTGATAGAATGCTTTGGAGTGGTTAAAAACCACTGCGTGTGCATATTCATGATAAATCACATAAGTTAAATAGATAGGATCTAGTGTTGCAAGATATGTGTTTAATGTTATTTTATGCTTCTTTCTATGATAACTTCCAAATTTAGATTTCAAATATTTTAATTCAATAGCGCATAAGGGTATATGTTCGATTGTCATCTGATATTCAATCTTTTGAAGCAGAGATGGTAGATGCTTTAGCATCTCTTTTTTTAAGATATCTCTGATAAATGTTTGCTCTTTAGATAAAGGTCTTTTTATCCATATCTCTTGGTCAATGATGTGATACTGAAATTTACCTGTTTCGACATGCACTTGATAAGGCTTGCCCCAAAGATAAAGCGTGTTATGATCCGTCAGTTTTTTTCTTTGTTCAAGTCTTTGATAAAAGACATCAAATTTCTGTTCTATATAATAAATGATTTTAGCTTCAGAAATATGTTTATTTGCAGTCACGTGCATATAACCATCTTTTGCTCTAAAATAAGCGTGCTTTATGTTTTTTCTTTCAATCACATAATGTAAGGTTTTTCCTTGAAAAGTGATTTCTTTCATGAGCATTTTCTCATCATTGCGTACGGTGTGACTTCAAAAGGAACTTTGATTGTGATGATTTGTTTTGGATGCCTTGCAACATCTAAAGGTTTCTTTTTATCATCAAACATTTCATCTATTATAAATGTCTTGATAGAGCCATCTGGTAACATGATTTCTGCCTTTATACCAACTTCAAAATGGTTTCTTTGTTCAATGGTCATCATACCAGTCTCGTGATTATAGTCTTTAACAAGTCCTATAAAAAGTTGAGTAGGTTGCTCACTTCTTGATGAGAAAAGTTGTTGTTCAACACCTGGCATACCTTCTAGATAACCAAAAGATGCTAGTCTATTTTCAGCCTTTTCTAGTTGATCTATATAAGGCTTGTAATCATTGATTCTACCTTCTTTTAGGTAGGTATCAATCAGTTTTCTATAGGTTGAAACAACGGTTGCGATATAATGAAGACTTTTCATGCGTCCTTCGATTTTTAAAGAGGATACACCACTATCTATCAAATGTGGTAGTTGTTCGAGTGCTTCTAAGTCTTTAGAAGACATACTGAAGGGCACTTCTGAAATAGGTTTCCCATTAGATATAAGCTCATAATTCCATCGACAGGAATGTGCACATCCACCACGATTTGCGTCTCTATCAGTCATGTTATTTGATAAAGAGCAACGTCCTGAAAAGCTCATGCACATGCCTCCATGAATGAAAACTTCAATATCCGCTTCAGTTCTTTTTTTAAGCGATCTAATGTGATTTTTGTCAAGCTCTCTTGCTAAAACGATGCGTTTAACACCTTTTTCATACCAAAAATTAACAGTTTCGCTGTTTAATGCAGATTGCTGTGTTGATAAATGAACCTCTAAGTTGGTATGTGCTAATGCCATATCAACAATAAAAGGAGATGCTGAGATAATCGCGTCTACTTCATTTTCTTCAAGTGCTTTTAAGTATTCAATCAGTCCATCTAAATCTTCATTGTGTGGAATAATGTTTGTGGTTACATAAACCTTTTTGTTTAACTTATGAGCAAAATGAGTGGCTTCTTTGATATCACCTAGACTAAAATTGGAGGCTCTAGCTCTAAGAGAAAAGCTTTGACCACCTATGAATACTGCATCTGCACCATATAAAAGTGCAATCTTTAATTTTTCTAAATCCCCTGCGGGTGCTAATAATTCTACCATGTCATCACTTACTTTTATAAATAGTTTTTTTGAAAAAGAACCCTTCATCCCATGCTTCTTGATAAGCATCCTGAATGTCTTTGATGATGGTTTCTTTGTGTGCTTGATTACGATATAAGGCTAAAACCTTTTTTTGATAGGCATCATCTTTAAAAATGCTATCAAAAACGAGATAATCCACGAAAGATGATAATTCATTCTGATAATCTAAACTAGAGAACACTTTACTTCTAAAAACATGCGTTCCTGCATCATCTTCTAATATAGGATATGCCTCATGATCTCTTGTTTCTTCTATAATTTTTAAATTTTGCGTATTATGATAAAGGTTTTCTTTATCAATATATTCTGTGTAGGTTTTTATGAGCTGTCTCTTAGAATAAAACATATTTAAGTGTCCATGTCCAACCATAAACATATGATACGCCTTTTTGGAACCTATTTCTTCTAAATCTCTTAATGTGATTTCCTTGGCAACATAAACGCCAAGTATATGATCTTGCTTTAAAAAATTAAAGTCATAATGGTTAGTCAAAAGTGTTTCAGGATTATAGATTACTTTTTCAACAAATCCCAGCTTTTTTAAGACACGATAAGCGCCTAAATCAGCAACAACAATGCCTTTCACATCCTTTAATGGTAATTCTTTGATAAAAGCTTCAAAAAGCAACAATTCGTCATCCATAAATAATTGATTAGCTTGGATAAAAACCTCTTTATGAAGCGATTTGGTAATCGAAATAGCTTCGATAATTTCATCTTTTTCAAAGCTATGAGTAAGTCTTGTGCCAATGCTTTTATGACCTAGAATGATGCCATCAGCATATGCTAAAATATCTTTTATTGAATTGATATCATAGATGGTTGCTAAAAATTTCATTATTTACTCCTTACACTGACACTCATACCATCGCCATCATCATAAAATGTTGTATGAAATGCTTTGTTGTTTGCTAAAAAAGATTTAAACTGATTGAGTTTTCTTAGTAATTGTTTTGTGTGTCTATTAACATTTTCAGGCTTTAAATCATGAAAAGATAAATTATCACATATTAAAATACCATTAGGATTTAATAAAGGAGCATACTTTTCAAAAAACTTTTGGTATTGAGCTTTGGCAGCATCAATAAATATCAGATCATATGTTCTAAGTGGTCCTTCATAGGTGAGTGCATCATGAAAAATCACATGTACTTGATCTTCAACATTGTATTGTTCTACATGCAGACGTGCCTTTTCAAACATCCATTCATCACGTTCTAATGTATCAACTTCACAGCCAAAAGAAGCCATAGCAATCGCGCTATAGCCTATGGCAGTACCAATTTCTAATACTTTCTTAATGTTTCTTGATTCAATCTCTTTTTTCAAAAACAAAAGCCCTTCATCACTGATAATCGGTACATGATGGGCAGTTGCTAAAGTCTTTAAAGCCGATAAATTCATTAGGATTCTGAGTCTTCTTCGTCTTCGTCTTCTTCTTGTTCGAGTTCGTCATAGAATGCTTGTAAAACTCGGTCTAACATGTCCCATTCTTCATCTGTTTCGATATCGAAGAATTCACCTTCATCTTCACCTTCGCCTGGTTTGTAAATTGCTGCACTGACTTCGCCGCTATCAACGAATTCAAAAACAACATAATTTTTACCATTATGCTCGTGTGTAAATAAAATGTCACATACTTGTTCTTCGCCGTCTTGTGAAGTGACGACCATTTGATCTTCTTTAATCATGTATTTGATCTCCTTATATAATCTAAATAATTTTGTAGAATGATAACTGCTGCGAGCTCATCCTTTTTTTGTTTTTGATTTTTTCTTTGTTCATTGCCTTTAATCATGGCTGAAAGCGCAGATTTTGTAGATAATCGTTCATCCCATAAAATAACATTCAATGCTTTATTTTGTTCTAAAAGAGTTTTAAATTGCATCGATATCTCGCCACGTATGCCTAAGTCATTATTCATATGCTTAGGTAAGCCTAAAACGATGGTGTCTACCATTTCTTTTTCGGCAAGCTTTAATACCATTTTAGCAGCTTCATGGTAATCATTTTCTTTAAAGCGTATCGTTTGATATGTGCTTGCAATGACACCAGAAGTAGATAGGCTGATGCCTACTGTTTTACTGCCTAAATCAAGTCCAAAATATGTACTCATAATACCTCTTTAATGGTTTTTATGGTTTGATCTAGCAACTCTAGATGTTGTGTACCACCTTGAGCAAGATCTGGTTTTCCACCACCAGAGCCTAATGAAATCTCACATGCTTGTTTAATGAGTCTTTGTGCATCGTTTGTTTGGCTCTTACATAAGAATGTAGCTTTACCTTCTTGAATGTTGACGATAAATAACGTTTCCGCTTTTATTTTATCATATAAAGCATCCATCAGTTGTTTGATGATTTTTGAATCAATATCTTTTGTGACGATAAGCTGTCTTTTTGAATCATAATCTTCAATAAAATCATCAAGTCTCGTTAAGACATTCTTTTTCATATCTTCTGACTGAGATTTTTCTATATCTTTAATGTGTAATTTAAAATCATGAATATATGCTCTTAAGTTTAAGACATCTTGATATGATCCTAAAAGCAAGGGTTCTTTAGGTGCTTTTTCGTTTTTAGATAAACGACTTAACTTATCATTAAGTAGTGCAATTTCTTGATAGAGTGGTTCTAAATACTGTTTGATTTGATCTTTGATATCTGTGCCTGTTACACCTTCCATACGATATATGCCTGAACCTATGGATTCATAGCTTGCAATCGCGAAATCAATAATTTCTTTGGTATTTTTAACATGTGTACCACCACATAATTCCTTACTCCAACCCATATCAACTACTCGTACAACATCACCATATTTTTCACCAAAAAGAGCCATTGCACCAATCTTTCTAGCTTCTTCTAATGGCATTTCACGAATGATGACATCAAGTGGTTTTTCATGGATGTATGTTTTGACTAGTTTTTCAACTTCTAAAATGCGATCATCAGATTCAGTCTCAAAATGATTAAAGTCAAATCGCCAGCTTTTTGGTGATACTTGTGAACCTTGTTGGTTCGCATGTTTACCAAAAATATCTTTAATCGCTTGATGGAATAAATGTGCTGCACTATGGTTTCTAATCGTTTTAAGTCTCATTTTAGCATCAACAATCGCTAAAACCTCATCGCCTTCTTCAAATACTTCAGAAACGACATGCAAAAATTGTCCATTAGGCAACTTAAAAACATCTTTGACTTCTGTACCATTTATGGTACCTTGATCAGCGACTTGTCCACCTGATGTTGCATAAAATGGTGTTTGATCTAGAACAATACCTTGATCAAAAACTTTGATAATCTTAGATTCTGCCTGCAAGACATCATAACCAATGAATTTAGAAGGTTCTTTGAAGCTTAAATATGCTTCTTCTTGGGCTTTCATGGAGCCTTCTTTAGAACGTGCATTTCTAGAGCGTGCTTTTTGAGCTTCTAAATGTGCTTTAAAATCATCTAAATCAACTGAACCACCTTGTTCTAAAGCATATTCTATCGTAAGTTCAATAGGAAAACCATAGGTGTCGTATAACTTAAATGCTGTTTCACCAGATACACGTTTACCTTCTTTATCCATCGCCTCTGTCAAATGCTTTTCGCCTTCATTAATGGTTTCTAAAAATTTTTGTTCTTCCTTTAATACAATTTTTTTAACAATGTCTTTTGTATCATAAAGATTTTGATAAAATACACCCATCGTATCTACGACATCATCAACAAGTGTGTATAAGAATGGTTCGAATAGACCGAGCTTTCTACCGTATTTTAAAGCACGTCTTAAAAGACGGCGCAAGACATACCCACGTCCTTCATTAGATAATATAGCACCATCAGATATAGCAAATGTTAAAGCTTTAATGTGATCAGCAATCACCTTAAATGCCATTTGATCGTTATATGAGATGCCAGAAAGTTTTTCTGTATGTTTGATGATTGGGTAAAACAAATCTGTTTCAAAATTCGTTTTTGTCCCTTGAATCACACATGCAAAGCGTTCTAAGCCTGCACCAGTATCGATATTTTTATTTGGTAATTCTGGATACTTAGATCTTTCTAAGCCTGGTTTTGCATTATATTGAGAAAAGACGATATTCCAAATTTCAATATATCTTTCATTTTCGAGATCTTCTTCAATGAGCTCTTTACCACGCTTATCATAAGATTCACCACGATCAAAATAAATTTCAGTATCAGGACCGCATGGACCTTGACCAATCTCCCAGAAATTATCATCTCTTGGTATAAGATGGGATGGATCTACACCTAATTTTATCCAAGCCTCTTTAGCTTCTAAATCATCTGGATAATATGTCATGTATAGTTTTTCCTTTGGAAAACCAAACCATTTTTCTGATGTTAAAAGTTCAAAACCAAATTCAATGGCTTCTTTTTTAAAATAGTTCCCAATGGAAAAATTACCAAGCATTTCAAAAAATGTGTGGTGTCTTGCTGTTTTACCTACATTATCAATGTCATTTGTACGAATACATTTTTGGACATTTGTAATTCTAGGATTAACAGGTGTTTCTGAACCATCAAAATATTTCTTTAATGGTGCAACCCCTGCGTTGATCCATAATAATGTTGGGTCATTTTGTGGCACAAGTGATGCTGATGGTTCTACTTTGTGGTGTTTAGATTCGAAGAAATTTAGCCAGGTTTCTCTAATTTCCTTAGCAGTCATAAATCTCATAAAAGATCTCTCCTTTTTTTGAAAAAAAATAAAACGTCCTTAGAAAAATCTAAGGACGTAAAAATTACGCGGTACCACCTTAGTTCTAGCATTGCTAGCACTCAAATGTCGTTAAAGCCGACTGACTTTTTGCTCCCAAATAGCGTTCATAAGGCTTATGCTTCGTTTTCACCAACCACGAAGTCTCTTGTACCATAAGTAGCTTACTACTCCTTTTGTTCATTGCGTTTATATTTTAGCACGTAAGTATATAAAAGTAAAGGCTTATTGTACTTCGTACTTATGAAATAATTTTTTAAAGATAAACATCGCACCAAGAGATAACCAAATACATAAAATAAAGTAACGAACACCATCCCAAAGGAAGTCCCCTTGAGTCATGAGTAAATCATTATCCGTTGTGTAAGGAAAGACCATTTTTAAACCTTCTTTAAGTAAAAATGCAATGATAATCCCTATGGCATATTTAATGATTTGAATCTTTAAGGGTGCTTTAACTTGGTAATTAATAAATCTTTTTTCTAAATCGTATCCTAAAGTTAAACCAATCATGGATGCAACGGCTACATAGTAGTTTTTATCAACAACAAATATACCTATGATTAATAATAAAGGCATACTGTAATAAAATAGTTTAATTGGTGAGATTTTTACATATGGTGCGAGTTTAATAAATGCATAATAAACACCTACAGCAAACATTGCACCTGCAATCACATCTGTTAAGTAGTGTTGACCTAGATAAATCCGTGCAATCATGACTAAACCAACAATAGTAAATAAAACGGGATTCACCCATTTATTTAATCCTCCATATCTTTCTTTTAGAACAAGTGCCATAGTCATTGAGTTTTGAGCATGACCAGATGGGAATGAATAACCATATGTTGGTTCAACGAGTGATTCTACTGAACTAAATGTATATGGTCTAGCTCTTTGAAAGATATTTTTGAAGATATCATTCACCCCAACTGAAACTAAAAAAATCATCATGAATCTGTAACCAAATTCTTTACTAATAAGCCACCATATGATTGAAGCGACGATTAAAAAAACAAGTTCATCACCAAATTCGTTAAATACTTTAAAAATAATATCGAAAAATCCGTTTTGAAATCCTTGAAACCATTCTACAATACGTAAGTCCATCATGAGCTCCTTTAAATCATTTTTTTATATGATATCACAAACAAAAAGATATTTCACGAAAATCACTTTGAACATCAAATAGATGTAAAAATAAAAAAAAGAAGCGAACGATCGCTTCTTAATAAGCGTTATTAATCAGTCTTGGATAATTGGTACCGTCTGTACTCCAAACATTTGAATCCCATGCAAGATTACTTGAGTTATAAACCCATGTACTTAACTTTAAGTTCGCTTCTGTGGTAGCTGTACCCGTTGAATTTAATGTAAGGACAGGTCCAGATGTTATATTAAGTGTTTGAGTAGAGCGTCTATAAGATGACGTAGATGATCCTAAACCTACAAGTCCGCCATATCTAATATTATTGGTTGTGTTTGTTGCTTGATTACCAATTGAAATAGATGAGGTGATATTACCAGCAGCAAAGCTATTCGATAATGTTGACTCGTTTGTACCAATTAAACCACCAATATGAATGTTTACATTATTGGATGGACTATTACCATTATTACGTCTACTAACAAAAGATGTCGCTGTAACATTACCTTCTGCATAGGTATTTAATACGAAGCCTGACGTGATGATCCCTGATAAACCACCTACATGTAAGTCGATATTTTGTCTTACACCGTTTCCGGTTGAAACCATTTCTGCATATGCAGTGATTGCAACGTTTGAGTGTGAATCAGTGATTTGATCTGCTGTGCTACCAGACATACCACCGATGTATCCAATATGATTGTTTGTTGAATTATTACCAGAAATACTTAATTGATAATTATAACTTAATGAACCTGAAACATAAACATTATGAATGGTACCTGTATTTGATGCAGCCACTATGCCAGTATATATGGTTTTTGTAATCGCAGAACCTGATTCAGAGACATTGTATGTAAGTGAAGCACTCACAATACTTAAATCTTTAATGACACCATCATTGACTGCAAATAAGCCTAAATATTCATTTGTACCAGTAACAACTGGTGTTGTTAAATTTAGTCCTGTTATCTTTTTGCCGTTTCCCATTATAACACCTGTAAAAGGTTGAGTTTCGCTACCAATAGGTGTGAAATTACCAGTTAGTACGATGTCATCTGTTATAAAAAAGGTGGCACTTAAATTATTTCTAATATTGTTAAAATCTGTGGCATTAGAAACAGATATAGATCCAGGAGGTGGCCAAGTACCAATAGGAACACTACCATCACCAGTCGATGTTGCATTTAAGATAGCTGATGCCCAAAATGCAAAAGACGTGCTAAAAGAAGCAAGCATAAACATGATTAGTAAGAAACTGATTAATTTTTTACTCAAAATTCGCTTCATTTGACACCTCCCTTGGGAAATAAAAAAGTCAAAAAAATAAAAACTTATTTTTTCGACAACTGGCTACCTAAACGGTCCTATAGCTTTGCGTCACTAGATTTCTCTAGTTTTGCCTTTTACTTCATATTTAATTCGCTTTAATTCTATCATGTATGATACTATATTTCAACAATAATGTTATATTCTATCTATTTAAAGCAAGCATTTCAATATGTTCGACCTCTTCTTCAAGATAAATATCTGAAACAGTCTTAAAACCAAGCTTTTCATAGTATTTTTTTAAATATGCTTGTGCAGATATTCTAAAGGGCTCTCCTTTAAAATCCTGCATTGCTTTTTTAATAATCTCAGACGCAAGACCTAAATTACGATATCTTTCATCTGTAGCAACCCTTCCAAAAGCAATTTCCTTATACTTTAATCCAGCAGGTAAGAGACGCATATAAGAAACTATTTTTCCATCTTTTTTTATATAATAATGCAGGCATTTTTGATCCTTAAAATCTGTGTCTGCATATAAAATCTTTTGCTCCTCAACAAAAACACGGAGTCTTAAATCGATGATTTGATAAAGCTCTTCGGTTGTTAATTCACTAAACTTTTTACTTAAAATAACGTTTGCCATAATTAAATACCCATGGTGCACCAAGTGCAGCCCAAATACCTATCAAACTATATCTGAAAAAATCAAATAGTATTGTGTCGGGAAAAATGAATTTAAAGCCTTCTTTAATCGCTAACGCAATCATAATGCCAACAACCACTTTGATGATTTGATAAATCATTTTTTCTTTGACATCATATTTGATATATCTTTTTTCTAAGTAATATCCTAATGCAAACCCAGTAAAACCACCTGCTGCGATATATAAATCGTGGTTTTTTACAAATAGCATTAAGATAAAAAAGATAGGTACAAGCATCAGTGTATAGATGTCTTCTTCATCTTTCATACGATCAACTAATTTAAACATGAGTGCCGCGATACCATATGCAAGTAACAGTCCTACAAGAACATCTGTTAAATAATGTTGGCCTAAATAGATTCTTGATAGTGGTACAAAAATCATGATGAATATACTTAAAACTTTTAAAATTTTATAGCCATATTTTTGATAAGCTTTTAAGCCTGTGTAACCTATAACACCTGCAGCTTGAGCATGTCCACTTGGAAAGGAATAGCCATCAGTTTGCCAGTGAGGCTCTGATTCTATACCAGGTCTATAAAAAGGGCGTATGCGTTGAAACGTTTCTTTTAGACCTGAATTAACTGCTGCACTGATGATAAAGGCAAAGACAAATTTATGCGCGAACCTCTTATCTATGGTCCAATAGAAAAGGACTGCAATCAAAATAAAAATGTATTGGTCACCTAGCTGCGTGACAATATAAAAAAACCAATCAAAAAATGGATTTCTAATAGATTGAATAAGTCTTACGATTTCGTAATCCATGAGCTATGCACCTCTGCTTTTAATAATTTTTCTTCATCCTTTGTTATTTCAATAAAAGTGTGTTCCTTTGGTAAAACAAAAGTTCCATCATCACTTAGTAACCCTGCATCCTTTATTTTGCTTATAACCTTTTGACCCATAGCATACCCATAGGCTGCTTTATAATTGACGATGTCTGTTTTAAAGTCTAAGACATCAATAGGGATAATGTGAAAGAGTTTATTGGATTCAACAGAAATGAGTAATATATGTTGATCTTTATATTTTTTTGGATGAAAACCTCCATCAATAGGAACAGCAATAATCACATTGCATCCAGCATTGATTAAAGGCTCGATAGGGCAATTATCAACAGTTCCACCATCGACGTATGATTCGTCATCAATTTCAGTTGAACCAAACAAAAGAGGTATCGATGAGGATGCTAACACTGCTTTATGTGGATCCTTAAAATTGTTTAAGTGAAACACTTCTTTTTCCATGCGATGTATTAAAATTTGTTCTACTAAATTTTTCTTTTGAATTTTTGCTGCTGTGGCATATCCCTGGATTTTACTTTCTCTGATTTCAGATATCGAGATTTCTTTTGAAAGCTTTTCGTATAGGTCTTGTAAACTAAATAAACCTTGTTTATCGAGTTTAAAGCGATCAAATCCAGCACCATATATTTCTTCATTGGTAATGCGGTGCCAAATATCAATCATATGATCATAAGATAATTTTGCCATAACCATAAGGGTATTAATGGCACCGATCGATGTCCCTGAAATATGTTTTATTTGTTCTAGGATATGTGCTTCTTCTAGGGCTTTGAGAACACCAATTTGGTATGATCCTCTCGCACCTCCACCACCTAAAGCTAAACCAATTTGAATCATATGTTACCTCATTTTTAATATCTTTTTCAAACGACGGTCTTGATCTTTTTCTTTAAGCGTTTCTCGCTTATCATAATCTTTTTTACCTTTAGCAAGTCCGATTTCAACTTTGGCTAAACCATCTTTTAAGTATATTTTGAGTGGAATAATGGTATATCCTTGTTCTCTAGTTTTACTAAAAAGTTTAATAATTTCTTTTTTATGCAATAACAATTTTCTTGGTCTCGTTTCATCGTGATTAAATCTATTAGAAAAATCGTATTTTGCAATATGCATGTTATGGCAAAAAGCCTCGCCATCTTTAAATGTTACGAATGCATCATTTAAGTTCACTTTGCCAAGACGAACAGATTTAATTTCACTGCCTAAAAGTTTTAGACCTGCTTCATATGATTCTTCAATGAAGTAATCATGCCTTGCCTTTTTGTTTTGTGCGATAATTTTCATATTTACTATCCTTCTTTGGTTGTTTTTTATCGACAATTTGGAAATCCATCTTCTTTTGATAGAGATCAACATCTAAGAGTTCTACTTTGATAGGATCTCCAAGCTTATATTTTTTACCACGTCTACCTACAAATGTTAAATGAGCCTCATCATACATATAATAATCATCAAGAACACGTAATGGGACAAAACCTTCAATACCATTTTTTAATTTCACAAACATTCCCGAAGGCATCATTTGCGAAATCATAGCCTTAAAATGATTGCCTACTTTATCAGCCATAAATTCACAGCTTTTTAGTTTTGCAACATCTCTTTCCATTTGAACTGCTTTTCTTTCTTGATCTGAGGTGTGTTTACTTACATCAGGCAAGATGGATTCAAAATGATATATGTCTTTTTTGAGATGGTTTGATTCGCCTAAGACAAGTCTATGAATCAAACGATGCAATATAAGATCTGGATATCTTCTAATCGGTGATGTAAAATGCGTGTAATATCTAGCCCCTAAACCGTAATGCGGTTCTAAAACATCAGAATATTTCGCTTTTTGCATCGCTCTTAAGAGTGCCATATGTACAATATAACTATAAGGTGTATCACTGGTATTTTTTGTTAATACTTGAAGCGGTTTAGGACTTCCTATTTGTTTTAAATTGACTGGAAATCCAAGTTTTTGTATAGTTTGTAGTGCAAACTTTAATTTTTGAGTATCAGGCGTTTCATGAATACGATAGATTGATGGCAAATCTGCGTGATGCATGTGAAAAGCAATCGTTTCATTAGCAATCAGCATGAATGATTCAATGAGTTCTTCTGCATCATCTGTTTTTCTTTCGTAAACATCTAAAACTTTACCCTTTTCATCAACGATAAAGCCTAATTCTGATGATTCAAATTCAATTTCGCCACGTTTAATTCTAATTTGCTTCAATTTTTGAGAAAGTTCATTCATTAAAACAAGCATCTGTTCGATTGACTCATCATGAAGTTTATGGTTATTTTTCAAAAATTGATTGACTTCGTCGTAGGTCATTCTTCTTTTTGATTCAATGAATGATTTTTGAATATCATAAGATATCACTTTTGCATCTTGATCTAAAACCATGAGACACGACAAAGTGAGTTTGATTTCATGTGGATTTAACGAACATAAATCATTCGATAATTTATGGGGCAACATTGGTATCACACGATCTGCTAAATAAGACGATGTACTTCTTTTATATGCCTCTTCATCTAAAGCTGTGCCTTCTTTAACGTAATGTGAAACATCTGCGATATGAACACCAATGTGATAATGGCCATCAACTACTTCTAAATGTATGGCATCATCTAAGTCTTTAGCATCCTTACCATCGATGGTAATAATAAGCTTATCTGTTAAATCAAGACGCGTTTTTTTCTCTTTGTCCATATCCATCTTGATCTGATCAACAACATCCATCACTTCTGAGCTAAAGGATGTTGGCCAGTCATAGCTATAGACAATTTTCATTGTATTGATGTCAGGATCATTCACATGCCCAATAATTTTTGATACGTGTGCATAGATAGAAAATTGATCAATTGATTCGACAGCTAATTTAACAACATGCCCCACCACAAGTTCAGGTGTAACTTTCGCTTCTAATCTACGATCTAAATATGTGTCTGCATCAAAAAACAAACCGACTTTATTTTTTTTAACGGTTGCGATTAAGACCTTGAGTGCTCTTTCAACGACTTCAATAACTTTTGGCTCAACGCCTTCTTTAACTAAGACAATATCATCATGCATTGCATCTAATAAATAGCGCTGATCAATATAGATATCTTCTAATTCCTGTCTTAAAAATCCAAATGTTTTTTTATGGTCTAAGCGACCAATCAAAATATCTGGATGCAGGATATAATATGGTGCTTCATAAATGATATAGGGTACATCATCTAATGAAATGTTATTAAAAACATCCTCATGAAGCTTTCTCGTTTGTTGACTGTAAAACTCTAAATATATTTTTTTCATTCAAATTACCTCGTAAGTATTATACCACATGACTGATTGTCCAGTCATAAAGAAAAGGCGACTTAATCGCCTTATTCAAACCAGTAATCAATGATATTTTGATCGTTACTAAGCAAGTTTGTATCTAAAGCAATACCAGATGGACGATACTTAGATGACAGTACTTCATATTTAAATGGTTTGTTGTTTAATAAATGCGTGCCTTTGCCATAATGTAATTTCACTTTAATTGGTTTTTGACTCATATGATAATCAACAACCAGTCCATCAAGTCTTTTCGGAAGTACTGGATCAATTACAAGCTTTTGAGCATATATACGCAACCCTATAATATGCGTTATTAATTGATTAAGATAAATACCTGGGCCACTTGAATATAATCTCCAACCACCTTTGACAAGTATCTCTCCTTTTCGAACCTTTTCAAAATCTCGATATGCCTCATATCGATCTTTAAACCATGCATCAGAACTACTAAAATACATATTGCTTTGACGATAATATGCATTTTGGACATGATGATTTAATAAAATAGGGTTGATGGTAAATAAACCTTCAAAAGCTCTTTCTTTTTCTCCTATTTTTGCCATGGCTTCGATGTATCTAATGTGCGCATGTACATACTGTAATCCAATCTCACGACCAAAATTTGCTGCAGTTTCAGCACGTGTGAAAAAAGTTTTTCTGCCACCTTGATATTTAACAGTCGTATCCATCAAACGTACACCATCTGGGTGTTTGAAGTGCTTATCTATAATTGATAGATAATTAGGGATTTGTTTCGGTTCTACCATTTCAGAAATCATGGCTCTTGTAAAAGGAAGAAGTCTATATTTTAATCCTGTCTGTTTATCTTTTGGATGTAATAAATATGTTTTTTGTTCGCCATTAAAGATGACAAACCCAGCTGGTATGCCATCAACAATCATATGCTTCTCATAGTCATTTTGAATATCGTGACTAAGTTTAAGGCAATATTTTGATAAAACTTCGTCTTTAGATAACGTAACTTCTCCCAATTTACTGAGTGCATCATAAAGTAAGGCAACTGTCCAACCAGACACCATCTTTGTTGTTAAATCATGATTCGCTGGTTGTAACGTGTCATCCCAATCTCCACCACCATATTGTGGTAAATTTGTCCCAGGAATAAAAGATGATTCAATGGCTTTAATCTGAATATATAGATGGTTAAGTAGTGTCTCTTTTTCTGTAAACTCATTTTCCTTCATAGACATAAAAGGTATAAGTTCATCTAAAATATCGAGATCGTTTGTTGCTTCGATATAATATGCTAAGGCACGTAGTGGCCACACAATGATATCTCCATGTGATTCATGTGCTTGAATTTGATAATATTGATCAAACATATACCATTGAGGAAAATCTCCATTTTCAATGAATTGTCTTTGATAGACCTTGATCAAAATACTTTTAGCTATATCGAATCTTTGAAGCGCCATAAAAAGCTCAAAGGGTCCTTGACAGACATCTCTTGTTCCCCATGCAGCACCACTGTATTGCTCAAGTCCGTGAGGTGAAGCATAGTGAACAAGTGCTTGGAAAGTATACCAAAAAGAGATATGGTTGAGCTTGTCTAAGAGCTCTTGATGGTTTTTATGTGTCAGCTTGAGCTGTGATAGCTCTTTAAAATACGCAGTCCCTAATTGATCTGCTTCATCGTAGCTTAGATATGTCACTTTTTTAAAAGCAGGTTGAGAGGTTCCTTCTAGTACTCGATTTAAAGAAGATACTCCATTAAAAGATAAAATAAGTAATCCAAATTGGTCATCTATATCAAAAATATCTTTTTCTAAGAGTCTTTTGTATGGTTGATCATAGTGAAGCTTATATTTTAAATTGGGGTACTTATGATATGCCATAGAATTTTGAGGCGTGTTAAACACCATGCCTTCTTTCGTCTCATCTATAGAAATATCATGAAGTCCTTCTTCTGGCCCCATTAAAATTTGCTCTGTAAGAATTAAATCATATGTCTTTTCAAGTAACGATTCAAAGGATATATGAGACACGTTTTCATGAATATCAACATACGCTTTAATAATTATCGTATCGTCATCCAGTTTATAATACCATAGCGAGGAAACACCACCCATATCATATAGAGAAGGCAATCCCAATAAACGATATATACCATCTTTTTTAATATAAATGCGTAAACCAGATATCTTATGGAGATTTAAAGGATTTCTTATGTCTCCCGAAAACTTGTTAAAGCTTGTGTTTCCTAATACGGCGTGTGAGCTAAACACACCAAACATAAAATTTGTATGTGCCATCACGTTTTGTGAGGCATTTAGTAAATCGTTATGGATGTGTAAGTGCCCATGTGGTCTTTCAACAAGCAACTCTTTTTCTTTTAACACAACATGATGATGATTGGATGTAAAAAAAGATAGCACTTGTTGATCTTTCATTTCAATTTGATCCATCACAGGATATAAAGATTTAACCTCATCAAAGGATAATCTATTTCCATAAATGGGTCTTTGCGTATTTAAGTAATTTCTATAATCATTGATTTGATTGATTTTAAATGGTTTCTTCTTATCCAAAGATTTGAATTCAACTTTTAAAGGTTCCTTGATAATATCATGATCTTCTGGACTTAAAACACCATAAAAATGCATGTGTTGAACATCTTTATGAATCATCATTTTTTCGCTTTGCAGAGCGAAATATGAAAATTCATATTGATAAATTTCTGAAGGTAAGAGCTCACTTCTTAGAATCTCAGGTTCATGCGTTTCTTTATACGATAAACCAAAAAATTGAAAACCATCAGTAGCATATGCGATATTTTTTGAATGAGAGCCTAACTGTAAAAGCATCGTTTTACCTTGGTTTTGTCTTGCACAAAGTGTATAACCATTGTCATTTTTGAAAGCCTTATAATCAATATATTGAACCGTATAAGCTTCACTATTAAATACAGCCCCTTTATGATTAATCGCAATATCTTGTCCGTAAATCACATCACAGTGTACTTCTTTATCGCTATATAGAGAGACTGAAAAATCCCATCTAAAAGCTTCTAAATTAAAGATTACTTGATAATGAATGTCTCGAAATGTGCCTTGATATACTGCTTGGTTATGTTTAATAGTAAATAAACTTGGTGAATCGATCCCTATCAATTTTGTGTAAAATATCGTGCCTTCTTCAAATGTTCTTAAGTAGAGATTCATTGTTGTGCCATCAATCAAATTACCTCTTAAAAGATTAATCTGATAATCATGATATCGCATCTCATAAATATCGCCAGTCTCAAAAAAGGATACTGTAATCCCACCTTCTTCTAGATGTGTTAAGTATTTTTTATTATGAAGTTTCATCACATTCACTCCTTAATTAATGTCAAACTCTTTTTTAGATGTCTTACTGAATCTGGACCAACCATCACAGTAAATTCACCTAAATCATACGTGGTATGACCTAAATCATTTTTATATGTCAATTGATCAATTGTTATTTCAAATGTTATCGTTTGTGATGCCTTTGCTTTAAAATATACTTTTTTAAATTGTTTGAGTTCTTTTACAGGTCTAGATATATATGCAGCATGATCTTTGATATAAAGCTGAATCACTTCATAACCTTCATTATGTGATGTGTTTTTTACATCTATAGATACGATAACTTTATCATGTATAGTCATGGTTGTATGAGATAATTGAAGATTGCTATATGCAAATGTTGCGTAGGAAAGTCCGAACCCAAATGGATAACGTGGTTCATTAGAAACATCTAAATAATAGCTCACATACTCATTGTTTGAATGTTCTACCTTAGGTCTACCAGTGTTTAAATGATTATAGTACAAAGGAATCTGACCAACTTTTCTTGGTATGCTCATTGTAAGACGACCAGATGGGTCTTTTTTTCCTAATAATACATCCTTGATTGCTTCGCTCGCTCTGCTGCCTAAAAACCATGTTTCTAAGATGGCTTTAGATTCTAAAATATCTTCTAATAGTTGAGGTCTGCCATGATATAGCAACGTAATCACATTTGGGTTGATGGATATCACCTTTTGAATCATCCAAACATCTAATAGATTAAGATTGATGTCTGCTTTTGAATGTGCTTCTCCACTTTCTTTTGTTTTTTCTCCAATTGCACATATGACATAATCAGCATCTTTGATCAGATTTATATGCATGTCATGATTTTCTAGCGTTTCAGAAACATAGACGATATCAAATGCATCTTTAAGGACATCATATAAAGATGTGTTCAAATCATTTCTACCATGCCATGACCATGGACCATTCGTTTCAGTTGATAAAGCATAATGGCCTAACAAAACAATTTTTGAGCCTTTCTTCATGGGGAGAATCTCGTCATCATTTTTTAACAACACCATAGATTCATGCGCGACCTTCAAAGCTTCATCTAAGTGGTTTTGATGTCTCACAAGCTCTTTTTCTTTCACTTCACTAGCGTCTTTATAAGGGTTTTCGAATAGACCTAATGTTTCCTTCAAACTAAGGATTCTAAAAACAGCTTCATCTAAAAGTTTAATGTCTATCTCTTTTTCATTAATTTGCTTTTCTAAAAAATTAGTGTAACATGTCGATGCCATTTCAATGTCAAGACCAGCATCGATCCCACGTAAAGATGCTTCATAGTCATCTTTTGCAGCACCATGTTCAACAATTTGATGTAGGGAGTCATAATCTGAAATGGTAACACCTTGAAATGACCATAAATCTCTTAAGACATCTCTTAACAAGTATTTATTGACTGTTGCTGGTATGCCATCAACCACATTAAATGCAGTCATGATCATTTTAGCTCCAGCATCGATTGCACCTTTATATCCCGACATATAATAATTATGTAGTGATGACCTTGAGATATCGACTGTATTATAGTCTCTACCACCTTCTGCTGCACCATATGCTGCAAAATGCTTAACGCATGCGCCAATGTAGCCTTCTTTACGAATATCATTACCTTGGTAACCCTTGACCATATGATATGCATAAAGGTAATTAAGATATGGATCTTCACCAAATGATTCTACTACCCTTCCCCATCTTGGATCTCTTACTAAATCTGCCATGGGTGAAAACGTGATATGTATGCCTGCTGTTGATGCTTCAATCGCAGAAATACGAGCTACTTTTTCGATGAGCTTGGGGTTCCATGAACAAGATAAGGCAAGTGGTACAGGAAAAATAGTTTCATATCCGTGAATGATATCTGCCATAAACATAAGCGGAATGCCTAGTCGATGTTTTTTTAAATACTTTGATTGTACATCCATCATTTCTTTCGCATTATTGATACCTAAAACAGATCCAGCATTAAAAATTCTTTTTTTAGTAAGTCCCAAATCTTTGACAAATCCATACACTTCAACATCTAAATCTTGTATGAATAAGAAAGGTGCGATTTGAAGGAGTTGACCAATTTTTTCTTCAATAGTCATTTGATTTAATAATTGTTTGATATCCATAGGTTTTCCTTTCTAGCAACTTTCTCGATATATAATCTCACCTTGTGGGTGATCTACTTTCTTTGTATGTTCATTTTTTATAACACTTAAGAGTGCATCAGTCACACTTTGTCCCCATTTTGTATGATTAATACCAATCGTCGTGAGTTTAGGTGATAGATACTGGCCTAAATAAATATTATCAAAACCTGCTAATGCAATATCTTCTGGTATACGTATGTTGTTTTCCTTGAGTGCTTGCATAAAGCCTATAGCTGATTCATCATTCGCGCAAAATACAAATCTTGGTTTTTTCTGTGATTTAAGCATGTTAATTGCAGCTTGATAACCACCCTGAATGGTGAAATCACATGCCATATAATGAAATTCATGAATATGATGATGATTTAAAGCTAGCTTAAAACCATCAAATCTATGGTTATTGTTAAATGCATCGGTTGGTCCGGATAAATATGCAAAATCACGATATCCTTTTTTAATCATTTCTGTCATGAGTTGATAAACCAAACCTTCATTATCAATGACACTTGAATAAATATTTTCTCCTTCAAGCTCTCGATCTAGTACATAAAGTGGTAATCCATGCGAAGCATACGATATTAAAAGATCATCAGACAATCCGTTATCAAAAACAATCGCACCGTCCACTTGTCTTTCTAATAAAAGGTTTGATGAGGATTTTCCTGAACTTACGATGATATTGTAGTTATTCTTTTGTAATCTTTGTCTTATGCCTTCTAACACGTCACTAAAAATAGGTCCAGAAAAACCATAGACAAACACACCAATGTTGCCTGTTCGTTTAGTTTTTAGATTTCGTGCAATTCCATTTGGATAATAATTAAGCTCTTTTGCTGCAGCAAGGATGCGTTCTTTCGTTTCGGGATGAACATTGGGTAAATTGTTAAGTGCATAACTTGCTGTTGAAATAGAAACTCCCGCTTTTTTAGCTACGTCTTTAATCGTTGGCATATGACTCATCTCCTATCAGAAAAATACCTGCAAAATAAGGTGGACATATTATCTTACCATGTAGTAACTCAAATGATTGGTTACTCAATAGTGTTTGTTTGATGTTTAAACCTAGTAAATCAAATATCTTTTCATCCTTTTCAAAAGAGCATAGTATAAGTACTGTTTGATCTTGATTTTTTCTTACATATGCATAGAGATAAGGATCATTTTCATTCAAACATTGATATATCCCGTCATAAAAGACTTGGTTATCTTTTCTAATCTTTATAAGCTTTTTATAAAAATGAAGTACGCTTTTTTCTTGACTCAATTCATTTTCTACATTAATGTTTATATAATTTGGATTAACTTTAAGCCATGGTTCAGTTTTTGAAAAGCCGGCATATGGTGTATGATTCCATTGAAAAGGTGTTCTTGAATTATCTCGTGATTTTTTATGAATAGATGCCATGATATCATGGTCAGATTTACCTTGAGCTTTCAAAATTTTGTAAATATTTTTTGTCTCGATGTCTTGATAGTCATCTATCTCATAAGCAACACCGGTCATTCCTATCTCTTCACCTTGATAAATATAAGGTGTACCTTGTTGACCATAAATCATCGTAGCAAGCATGGTTGCACTCTCATATCGGTATAGTTCACTACCATATCTTGATACAACTCTTGGTTGATCATGATTTGCTAAAAACAAGCTGTTCCAACCTTTTTTTGAAAATATTGTTTGTGCTTTACCAAATACCTTTTTTAATTCTATTAAATCTAAATCTTTAAGTGCCCATTTCCCTTGGTGAGGTATTTCATCGAGGCTAATGTGTGAAAACTGGAATATCATGTTCAAATATCCATTGTTTTCATCCGTTAACTCACTTGCTCTTTCAATGGAAAGTCCTGGCATTTCGCCAACTGTCATCATATCTCGATCCTTAAAACATGTTGTATATAGTTCTTTAAGATATGTTTCTAAGTAAGGACCATCAGACAGTATTTTTTGATCTACATCTTTTCCTATAAGATCAATGACATCTAATCTAAAGCCATCAATGCCATAATCAAGCCATGTGTTTACAATATGATAAATATCTCTTCGTAAAGGCTCATGCTGCCAATTTAGGTCAGGCTGTCTTTGACTAAACAAATGAAAATAATAGCTATCTGACGTATCATCATATGTCCATGCAGGTCCACCAAATACAGATCCAATATCAGAGGGTTTTTCCCTCCAAATATAATAATCTCGATAACTGCTATCCTTTTTTTTGCTTTGAATGAACCAAGGATGTTCATCTGATGTATGATTAATCACTAAATCCATGATGATTTTCATGCCTTTTTCATGCACTTTTTCTATTAACTGTTTAGCGTCTTCCATTGTGCCAAACATTGGATTAATTTTTAAGTAATCAGATATATCATATCCATTATCATCCATAGGTGATTTATATATTGGACTTAACCATATCACATCAACACCTAATGATTTAATATAGTCTAATTTTGAAATAATACCTTGTATATCACCAATGCCATCATCATTAGAATCTTTGAAGCTTAAAGGATAAATCTGATAAACAATAGCACGCTTCCACCAGGCTATACTTTTTTCCATTTTAACACCTCAAATCCTTTTTGAATGATAGGATGTTGATGAAACAACTGATAAATATCTTGATGCAAATAGGCATTTAGCATCAGCAGTTCTAATCCTTTATTAATTGCATAATATCTCGAACTTATCCATGGTATGTCTTCTTCAAAATTAAACGCATCGTAAAAACCGTAGGGACCTTCAAGCCCTTTTATGTTAAGCATCTCATTAATCGATTTTAAAATCACATCTGGTAATAATGGTAAAGACCCTATCATACTAAATGGTGCAATGGTACCATCCGTATCGATTTTACCCATCATATTAGGTAATGCACCATAAACACGATATCCTTTAGGTGTATGTGAGGCAGAACAGCCAAAAATATAGGGCTTAAATGTTCGATACATTTCCATGTGGTTGATACATGTTTTTTGATGAGCAAGCGTTGCTTTTTTTGCATTATCAAACCAAGAAGTGCCTTGATGATCTATGTAATCTTTTAGATTTAACCATGCAAGAGGAAATTGATAAACAAATAAGGCATTACCCGGTGAGTAAATATATGTGATACCTTCATAGGTGCCAATCTTTCTTTCAAACCCCTCATATAAGCTAAGTGCATGCTCATGATAAGGACTACCGGCAATCATGACATACATCATAAGCTGTTCAGCAAACATGTCCCAATGGTGAATAAATCCAGGTTTTCCTTCAACATAATCTCCACCTTTATCAGGATTATATGCCATGTAAAGCATATCTTTTTCGTCCTTCTTATGAAACAAGAAAGACCAATTGACACGTTCTAGAATGTTTTTTGCTTTATGATGAATATCTTGTTCTTTAAAAAACTGATCAACTACAATCACACCACATAAACATAATGCGGTATCAATTGTTGAAAATTCTGATTTCTGATGTCTTTTGCCACTGTTTAAATCTATGAAATGAGCGAAAAACCCTTCATGATGATCTACATGTAAAAGTGTATCTAATGTGCGGTTGACTATATGTCTTCCCTTTTCATAGCTTATGTAATTATGTTTAACTCCAATCACAATGCTAGATAAGAAAAATCCTGTTGATGCGATAGATGCTAAATCTTTTCTTTCGCTGTGATCAACGGTCAATCCATACCCTTTTGAATCTTCATTTAAATTGGTATAGTCCATGAAAAATTGGAATGCTTTCTGTTGTAAATTTTCTAAAATGTTTGTATCCATGTTCACCTCATAGAAACGTTTCGATTTCTACTTCTATTGTATAAGATTCTAGGTCGTTTTTGCAAACTTTTAATCATTTAGTCGTTTAAAACTTGAAAATCTAAAACGACGATTGCATCTTCTATATATGGCACTTCCATATAGATTTTCCAGATCATTTCTGACAAATAGTTTTCAAGCATTAAGAATGAAATACCTTTATCAATGCCAATAATATCATTTGCAAACCATCCATTGGATGAATGGCTTAAATTATAAGCACCTTTAAAGCCATACTTACTAAAAAATCTTTCATATGTATAATAGTTTCCCATAGCAGCAATCGCTGCTTCCGGTCTAAACACAATAGATCCGATTGCGCCATATGCTGGTACAGTACCATCGACGACATGTGCATTTCCTGCAGATGGCCCACTACCATAAGGTCCAACATATCCACTTGGACCATCGCTTGCTGACATACCCCATGAGTTTTCATGGATACCAATATAGGTGCTTGTTTGTGTTTTAGCAAATGCAATGGCTGCATCTACGGCATTTTGGCTATTTATAAACCATGAGTGTCCTTGTTGATCAATAACATCTCTAAAATTAAACCATGCATGTGAATATTGATATGTAAATAATGAGCCTGTCCATGTCATATAAAATGAGCCATAATCTTCTGTACTACTTGCTCTTTGGCTTAATAGTTTCATTAAAGTATATGCACCTTTACCAACTTTGTAGTCTGGACTGCCAGCAGCTAGTATATAAATCATAAGTTGTTCACCGTATTGATCCCAATAACCTTCAAAACCTGTTTCAGGACGATAACCCATATAAAACATATTTTGCTCTGCATCAAAATACCAGTTCCACTCAATCGACTCATAAAGCTCATAAGCTAGTTTTTCAACTCTACCACCAAAGTATCTGCCCGCAACAAGTGCACCATTGATAAAAATAGCTGAATCAATAATGGAAACTTCAGAGTTCCACGCTCTTAAGCCTGTACTCATATCTACAAAATGATACCAAAAGCCATGCGTTCTCTGCATGTTTTGGAAAGTCAATAGCGTTCTATAAGCGCGATCTTCTCCTGCCTCGCGTGTAATATATCCAGATTCTATCCCCACTGGAATTGCGGTTAACCCAAACCCAACAGATGCTATGGATGCAACACTGCCTTTTGTATTAGTAAACGTATTAAAGCGATCTGGGATTAGCCCATATCCTGGTGATGACTCATCGGTATTTGCAAGCTCCCAGAAAAAGAGAAAACCTCTTTCATGCTCAAGAAGAATGATTTCTTCTACATCCTCTCTAACATGAGTTCTATAAAGGGTATTGTTAATAGGGGGCGTTGTAACGATAGGTTCTGTGGGTTCAGTTGGAATTGTTTGATTATTTTCACAAGCAAACAAACCTATCGTCATACATATCATTAAAACAATTAAACTCAATTTTTTCATATTTATTCTCCTGTCACGCCAGTTTTTTCTACACCTTCAACAAACCATCTTTGAATGATGAAATAAATAATAAGCATCGGTAAGATAATAAGGAGCGTTGCTGCAAGTCTTACTCCTTCATTTAATCTCATCAGTTGTTCACTTGCATAGATTTGTTGATACTCAGATACGAAATTGGCGAGTCTTAATTGTAGATTTGGGTATGCTGAGCCTAAAAATAGTGATGTAATATATGTTTCATTCCAATACCATACCATGCCAAATAGAAATGACGTAATGAAGGCTGGTACCGCAAGTGGAACAGCAATTTTAAAGAAAATATAATAAGGATTTGCACCATCAATTTCTGCAGCTTCGTTAATGCTTTGAGGAATCATTCTAAAAAACTGATAGAAGATTAAAACGAAAATTGCAGAATTGACACCTTGTCCAAAGATGGCTGGTAAGATGATTGCCATCGGCTTATAAAGTAAGTCAAACTCAAAGAACATGACAAATCTAGGGATCATATATACTTGAGCTGGAATGACAAATGTCATTAAGACTAATACCAACCAAACCTTTTTAAACTTGAAGTTAAACTTCGCAAATCCATAACCTATAAAGCTTGTGATGAGTGTTTGGATGAAAGCAGGTAATACTGTTATATATAAACTTCTAAAGAGGGTTGGAAAGTATTTTAAAACAACCAAGGATCTTTCGTAATTGCCTAAATAAAAGGCCGTTGGTACCCAATTTACCATGGGATTAATGATGTCTGATTGGCTTTTTAAGCTATTTGATAGCATATAAAGCATTGGATAAAGATATAAAAAGCCAATCGAAATCAAAAGAAGATAAATCACAAGTTTTGAAAATAACGCATCAGTTCCATTGGTGCCATAAAAGAATTTATATATTCTTTTCTTTGTTTGGAGGTTTATATTTTGCATATTATCTACCTCCTTCTTTTTGTTTTTTTGGGATAAATAAAAGAGTGAGTAATCCTAACATACCCATGACCACAATAAAATAGATCCATGCCATTGCAGAAGCTACACCATATCCTGTATTTGGTCTTAACATATTTCTTTGTATTTCAATAATGACTTGATTCTCGCTAAATGTTGATAAAAGTACTACTGTATAAATCACATTAACAAACACTAAACTTGATAGAGATGGTAATGTAATCTTCCAAAAACTTTCCCAAGGACCAGCGCCATCGACACGTGCAGCTTCATAGATTTGTCTATCTACCTTTTGTAATCCTGCTAAAAAAATTAATATCTGAACGCCTGAAAACCAAAATATAATAATAATTTGAGAGAAAATATTAATAATGGGGTCTGATAATCTTGGACTTAGTGTGTTTTCAATAATCGAAATGAATCCATAGGACTCAAAGATGTTTGCGCCACCAGCACCTTGTGTTATGAGCTCGTTGATGACTGGACCAGATGAAATGATCACTGGTAAAAAGAAGATTGACCTAAAAAAACCTCTGCCTTTAATGTTTTGATTTAAAAGTACTGCAATTAAAACTGAAAAAACAATAATAATTGGTACTTGAAAAACAATTTCTCTTAAGAAGGCATTGAGTGCTTCAATAAAGATAAATCCCTCTTCGATTTCAAAAATACGACGAAAATTAGTCATACCATGAAAATTTACTTCGATACCGGATCCTAAAATTCTCACATCACTTAACGAGAAAATCAAAGACTGAATGAATGGATAGGCCATGAAAATGATAAAACCAATAATCCAAACACCAATGAAAGAGTATCCTATTAAATTTTCTCTCATAACTCGACTTAGTTTAAAAGTTTTCATAGGCCTCCTAATTGTTTTTCACAACATAATTTTTAGCTTGTATGATGGTGCCTTGATCATTATATGGTCGATCGAGATAATTAATGATGATCGAGACATCATTTTCATAGGTAACACGGACAACACCATTTGAAATGACGTCACGTGCAATGATTTTTTCACCATAAACATACTTTAAAGCATCATTAACAAAATGGTAATATGTTTTAACAGCATCATTTAAGTCTCTATAGCTTGAGGTATAAATAAACTCAAGACTGGTATCTTGTAAAAACTTAGATGATCTATTTGTCAGGATAAATGATGGATACACATGAAAATCAATTAATCTGAGTAATTCATCTCTTGCGTAAGGATAAAAGTTCGCATATGGTGCAAATAAAGGCATGACGCCACTTAACGCAATCGATAAAAATGGTACAGTATCGTCAAATACGATATATTGAGATGAATACATTGGCATATCAAAATAGGCATCCATGACTTCAAACATATAGTCAAAGGCGTCATATAAGACGATCATTTCATCTTTCGATGATAAAAGTTCTTGCATCCACGTTATTTGATCATTTAAACTATCACTATTTTGGTAGTCTTGATAAAGCATGTTACCAAATGAGCCGATCAAGTATCCATCAACATCATAAGATGATAGAGCATCAAAACTACTGTTTAATAAAGCTCTTGTTTTTTCATGTTCAAGTAAATATTTAATATCTGTAGAAGATTGATAACGATAGGTTTGATCGCTAATCTTTTTAGCAAGATCGAAGTACTGGTTAAATCCCCTTGATCGATTGCTTGCTTTCATATATTCTGTACCAAATAGTAAATATGTAGATGCTTCTTTAATTTCTGTCAACTCTTTAGATGAACCAATTCTTGATGATAATTTTTCGTAATATGGAGGACTCCATGTCACACCGTCTTTTGTAAAGCCATGGAGTGTCACATATGTATGATTTATCCCTGATAATGATAAATCAGAAAGCATGTTTGAAACATCTTCTAGTCTTGTCATCACTTCTGTTTCAGCCCATAAGAGACCATCTCTTTTTTCTAAACCAATGATATCCATTCTAAAAGGAATATCATTAAGATTCGATGTGGTATGCTCTATATCTAGAAGATTTCGATATGTATTTGCCATACCGACATAATTTGCATCCTCATTCTCTAAAAAATGATAGGTGATATTGACATCGAATTTATTTTTTTCACCTTGAAGTAAACTAATTACATTACCGAGTCTATCAATTGGTTGACTATATGTTCTACGATAGACATATTCAGAAAAAACAGTGGTTACGCCTCGATTTCTTGATGGAAAATATAGATTTAATCTACCATAAGGAGCTCCTTCAGTCACATAAGCGAATACGGCCTGCTGATTGACTCCATGCACAAATCCATAAACTGGTGCATAAATACTTTTACCGAGATTTTGAAAATTGCTAAGATCTGTTTCCAAATTATAGCTCATATTTCTACCATAAAATTCTTTCTGATAATTTGATCCAATAGATGGATCTGATGCTTTATAATCATAGAGCGCACCAATACCATCAGGAAGGAAAACATACCCAGGCGTTTCTGTTTCAATGACGGCACCAAAATATGGATAAACCTTAATGGTTGAGAGCTTAAACACATCACCTTCAACGATTTCATCTTGAGGTATGTAAACATTTAAAATACCTGAATCAAATGTGACATAAAGTCCAACTTTGATTTTTGTTCTGCCAAATGTAATATGTGCATGAAAACCATTTGTAATCTCAGTGACAGTGATGGTTGTACCAGGCTCAAATAGGTTTTCCTCAGTAATCGCAAAGTTGTTATTATTGGTATTAAAAGATTCAATAATCAGTGCACTTCTTACTCTGTTTTTAAATGTATTTGCAAAACCTTCACGATCATAATCAATCGTTGATGACCAAATATAGCCTCTACTATTTTCAATTTGAAATGCTAATGACGCTAAATCAACACTCAAAAGACCACTATCTGTTTCAATCTCTAATGCATCAAGGAAAGGATCTTGTGTATTAAATGCATATGTTTCGGCTTTTTGATGTGTATACCTATTGGAATCAACGAAAGGTGATATTTCATCGAAACTTGGTATCATTCGATCACTATCATAGCTTTGTGCAAACACAAATGAGAGTGCGAAAGAACCAATGATTAAAAAGATAAAAATTGTTCTTTTTATCCATGATTTAAACACGATAGATCACCTCTCTTATAATAGATATGACAAACTCAAAGAGTTGTCCTGAGAAGGCATAAATGAGTAAGCCTACTAAAATAATCATAAACATACCAAAGATAATAATCAGTGTATTTTTAATAAACTCGAAGAACGTATAATTATGAAGTCCTTTGATTGATATAAATAATAATATTAAGGACCATATAAAAATAATCTGATGATAGAACTCAAATATAAATAACTCATTATAGGTTAGGAAGTTCGATAAAAATGTCATCGGTAAAGTAAAAATAATATATGGAAGTAACACATAGCTTGTAGTAATAAAGACATCTTTAAAACGCCCTTCACCATCGTTTAATGTGCTTACTAAGTAATTTGTTGTTACATAAAGCATAAATAAGCCAATGATTACAGCAACTTCTATAAAAATAGTGTTTGTATTTGGATTTCTAAATAAGAAGCCAGTAGCATATCTATTAATTAAAAAGACCATAATAAACAATCCTAAGACAATGCTGCCTGATTGATAACTACCTCTTTCTTCTCGTTTAATGCCATAAAAAAGCTCATATGGTTGTTTAAGGATATGTTTAGCATAATATAATTCTTTAGGGAGTTTCTTTTCTAAAAAAGCATCTTTTTTCTTTGAATATGTTACATAAAGAGGGGATTTTCGATAGATTGATAGACCGATTTTTAATGTGACATATGACAAAATGAATATGAGTGCAAATGTACCAAAGTGATTTTGAATCGCCACATTTCGAATTTCCCAGTATGCATCAGAATAGCCTTGATAATCTCTTGCATCATAAAATGCATCCAATGCATCATTGAATCTCTCTTCCTTCACAAACGCTCGTCCAAGTGCTGATTGTGCTAAAGCAAAGGATGAATTTTGTCTTAATATTTCTTCCCATAGTGCTTTGCTTTCTATGTATCTTCCATCATTATATAAAGTTACGGCTTCATGTACTAAATCAACAAACACTGTTTTTTGATAGATATGAATTTGATGATAACCAGCATCTGCAATGTATAAATTGCCATATTGATCAGTAGTTATGCCTTTAGGAATTGAGGTAAGTCCGAGTGTTCTGGTAAGCATCGCATCTTTTGTGTTGAAGTAAAAGAGTAAATTGCCATTGGCATCGTACTCATGGACTTCACCATTATCACTAACCATAAAAATATAATCATCACTACTCATGTGGATATCTGAAGGTGCACTAGACGGATAAACAGTGTTCCCACTTAATGTATTTACACCTGAAATGTTTAATCTTTTGAATGTTTCATAAACATTGACATTGGTTGTCAAAAGAGACCCTTTCGTGCCTAATGCAACATTTGTGGGTGATGCAGGTAGATTAGATGCTAACTCATCATCCCCCACAAAGAAATTATAAAGGATTCTTCTTAAGCTTAAAGGTACAGTATTTATGCCTAAATAACCAACAAATTCACCTGCATAATTAACCTGAATGACACCACTTGTTGAGCCTTCACCAATAATATAAATACTATCGGAATTATCAACTGCGACTTTTGTAGGTACGAATTCATTATTTTGTCCGTAAATTGGAGACGTTGGTTTTTCAATAATTTGAGTAATGACCTCAGTTTGCAAATGCATTTTAAACACTTTTCTTGCTTGCTTATCCGCGATATATAAAAATTGGTCTTTAACAAAAACACCAGTAGGTTCCATAAATTCATTTGATATATACGCGTGTATCAAATCGCCTTGAGGGTTTGTTACAACAATTCTTTGATTGCCTGCATCGGCAATATAGAATAATCCTTCATGAAAATAGATATCTTCTGGCTTATTTAAACCTATACTACTACCAAAAACACCAACTGGTATGTAAGCAGTTTGCGTTGGTATTTTTTCGTTTTGTGCATTTAATGTATATGTTTGATAAGGTATACCATAATGAAACCCTTCTGTGATTGCTTCTAGTCGAAACACTTGGAAAAACATAATTGATAGAAGCATCATACTTAAAATGAGTAATTTCTTCATATGACCTCCTATTTGATGCCTGAATGAACCATTGTGTTCATCACTTTATTTTGAAGGAAGATAAAAATAACTAAGTTCGGTATAAACATAATCAGTGTTGCAACAGCATTCATTCCTTGTCCTGCAACCACATTAGATGAGGATGCGAGCGTGGACATATAGTATGCAAATGTTTTTAATGCATCTGTATTAATGTAAGTTGCTGATATGTCAGCATTGTTCCATACACCTTGGAAAGTCAATATAGCAATTGTAGCGATTGCAGGTTTAATAAGTGGCAACACAATTTTCCAATAAATCATAAAACTGCTCGCACCATCAATCTTTGCTGCTTCAATAAGTTCATTCGGTATTTGGTCGATGAATTGCTTCACTAAAAAGAGTCCTACTGGAATTGCTATCATCGGTAGGATATGTACCATAAAATTATCAATAAGTCCTAATCTTTCAACAATGATGTATCTAGGTATGACAACAGCAGTTCCAACAAACATCATAGCAAGCGTATTAATCTGCATAATAACGCCTTTTATATGAAACTTCAACTTTGACAAAGCAAAGCCTGTAATCGTAGCTAAAAAGATGGATAATAAAACGACAATCAACGTGATAACAATACTGTTAAATAAATATCTTGATACAGGAATACCCGTCGTTGTAGCTGTTCTAAAAAGTTCCTCAAAATTGTCCAATGTCGGTCTTCTTACAAAAAATCTTGGTGGATACTCAATCAGTTCATCAAAAGGTTTAAAAGCGTGGTTAAAAATATACACCAAAGGCATTAGCATAAATAGCACAATTGGCATAACAATGGCTAAAAAAGGTAGCTGAGACCATTCAAATCGAGATGGGTTAGTTTTGATCGCTGAATAGAATTTTTTCTTATAAGGTTTATGCTTTTTCATGTCATCACCTAATCCTTTTCTCCAAAGAATTTCCATGAGAGCTTGCTAAAGAAGAAAATAATGAGTAGAAGCACCAATGATAGAGCTGCAGCATAGCCCATATCGTATCGAATAAACCCATAGTCTTCAATATGGTTAACAATTAATGATCCTGAATAATTAGGTGTTGGGTTAGATCCTGAAAGTTGTACACCTAATGCACCAGCAGAAAAAGTTGCAACAATTGACATCACTGCACCAAATAGCATTTGTGGTTTCATGGCGGGAATGGTGATATGAATTACTTCTTGGAATCTATTTTTTAAACCATCTATATAAGCGGCTTCATAAAGCTCATTACTCACGTTTAAAATACCCGCAAGCATAGCTAAGAAACCAACCCCCATACTGCTCCATAATGCAACTATAATCATAATTGTAAATAGAAAATCTGGTGATTGAAGATATGCAATAGGTTCAACGATCAAGCCTAATTCTAGGAGTGTAAAGTTTAAATATCCAGATTCATCACCTGCAAAAAAGACACGCCAGACGACAGTCATGGTAATCCCTGCTGTTAAGGATGGTGAATATAAGATAATAGCTAAGACTGTTCTTAGTTTATGAGGCAATTGAGCAAGTGCCCATGCCATAACAAATGATAATACGTAGCCACCTGGACCCACGATGAGCGCAAATCTAATTGTATTAGGGAGTATGTATCTCATAAACTCTTCATCACTTGTTAATAAATAAATGTAGTTATTAGCAGCAATAAATTGTGGTTGTCTTACCATATCAAAAAGTGTTAAGGATAAAATAATGGCTAAAAATACAGGTACAGCAATAAATATCATAAAGAGAATGATGTATGGCAAAGAAAAGATGTAAGCAGCTTTATCGTCTTGTTTAAACTGCTTTTTTTCTTTGTCAATCATTGTCTTAAACTTGCTTTTTAATGATTGCCAAAGTTTACGCATCATACCACCTCAATATCTCATCACGTGTCGGAATAATAAATGGCTTTATGACTTGACCTTGTGCGTTAATATAGCCAAACTCTATCATTTTTCTTGACAGTTCTTTATCAATTTTAAGCATAGCATCTGAAACAGTACTTCTTAAATTTTGATCATTATAAATGACTTGATTCCAAGTATTACTAATTTCACGTTCAACAATGTAGCTACCAGGAATTTTAGGTACTTCTCTTAAATGTGTCCATTGTTCAAGAATGATATCTTTATGTGTCTGATTCCATCTCATGGACTCAAATGCTTCTAAATTAGCAGTATTCCAAAGATATCTTGTTCCTAGCGTATTCACAAGGGTTTCTGCAAATAATATTTGAGTATCTTTTGACATCCACCAAGATAAGAATGCCCATGCTTCATCTTTCTTATCACTTTTCTCGAAAATAATCCCTGCTTGCTGAGCACCTGGCATGGATCGATTGATATAGGTTTCATTCATCATTGTTTGTGGATTATAAACGGTATGTTCAACACCTGGAACAAGTGCAATATCCCATAAACCACTGATATCAGAAGCAGCATTCATGAGTTGTAAATACATACCAAAATCACCAATACCAATTGGAATTGTTGTATATCTAAAACTGTTAAAGAAACTTGGTACTTGATCTGGCATACTATATTCACGATATAAATCTGTCATGAATGTTAAAGCTCTAATGGTATTTTCATCATCAATTGCACCAGACAAACCATCATCTGCAAATATTTTTCCTTCAAATTGATAGATGAATGGACCGGTTGCGTCAAACGATTTTTGAGCACTACTGCTTGATAATGGAATGTAAAAACTCATACCAAATCTTCTCAAAACAGGCAACATGCCTAACACATCGTCCCATGTTTCAGGCACACTTAAGTTTAGTTCATTTAGAATATCTTTTCGATAGAATAGGACATAGAAATTTTCTGTTTCTGGTAAACCAAATAACTTATTATTATAAACCATCGGTACTAATTGCTCTGGGTTATAGACTGAAATTACTTGACTAAAATTTTCTTCGCCACTTAAATCATGTAGCATACCTCTCATACCATACTCATTAGGTATCCATGCTGAAACACCTAATGCCACGTCAGGTTGTTGATTGGCTGAATTAGCGAGCAACAATTTAGAATCATCATTGATTAAAGAGACCTTAACTCTTATATTTGTTTGTGATGTAAATCGATCATCGGTAAGTTTTTGCATCAAATCAACATATTGTCTAGACCGATTCACCCACACTTCTAGTTCATTGTCATCAGCTCGCTCAGTATATGATGGATCAACAAATGACAAGAAGAATCTTGCCATAGATATCCATGCACTTTGAAAAAGTGTTGGATTGGGGTTTGGTAAATCCTCTAGATTTTGATGTATATATATTTTGTCTAAAATGAGTGGTTGTCTTAATACTTGGTCAAGTTGATTAGAAATCAATTGAACTGCACTGCTTGAACCCTGTGAAAGTAAAGTTAATCTTCTAGGCAATTCATCAATATCTTTTAAAATTGTTTCTAATCTAGAAATAGCAGCTCTCAAGTCTCGTATTATCTGAGCATCACGCTCGAAACCATACAGTTTTTTAAGTGTTTCATTCATGACCTCTAGTCTTAAAATCCAATCATTTAGTTGGTTTTCTAATTCGGGAAAATATTGTATCATGTCCCAATCGATACCTCGATCGGTATTGTTTCTAGTAAGTTTCGTCACATCAAGTCCTAAAGCAGTCATCTCAGATGAAAGTTTTCTCATTTCTTCATAAATAGACCTAAAAAGACTTGAATCAACTTCAAGTGTTATGATGTCTCCTGGTTCCAAATAAATAAGAAATGGCTCTTTTGAAACACTAGACAGTGTTACATTCTGCCAATCTCTTTGGTAAGAAATTGGAATATGCTTTGCTTCTTCAAAAGGAATCTTTCCGTTGACATAGAGTGTGCGATAAACAGTTGTGTTTTGTCTAAGTTGACTAGCTTTTAAGGTGATGTAATATAACCCGGCTTCTATGATTTCTGGTTGCCATGTGACTGCATCACCTGATTCTTGATAAGAATCTATACCTAAAACATTCAAGCGTAGCTTTGTCATTGAAAATGGCTCAACCAAAGGATCTCTTGATACACCTCTACTTATAGTAGATGAGTTGCGATAATAAGATTCCTCAGCCTCTAGCACAATCATTTGATGTTTGTCCTCTATGATATGAGATGCTAAATATGTATCATATGAGGGATATGATTCAACACTTTGAAGTGATATCGATTGCACAAATAAATCACCGTGTATTTTTTCTAGTTCAATTATATGTGTATCTTCTTCTAAAAAAACCGTTAAACCCTCTTTATATAGACCTCTTGCATCTTTTAAAATGCTTTCTTGATAAATCTCATAAGGTGCTTGTTCAACATTTACATCATTGCCGTAACGATCTTTACCAATTTCACTCGATGTTTCAATCCACAAAGTATCTAAAGTCATTTGTGAAGCTTCATAATATGGTGATTCAATATCACCATTAAGTTTTAAGGCAAGTGTAATAGGTAAATAGTCAGCAATCTTGGCCATATAGTTTATTTTAATCGTATAAAGTCCTGCTTCTTCGATATCAACTTCTAAAAATATGGATGTTTCATCTATCCAATGATAGACGCCTTGATCAACTGATTGACCTGCTTCTAATATGAAATCTTCTGCTTCAAAGTAATAGGTGTTTTCTGGTTTATCAAGAGATTGATATGCACTCATATATTCTGAGTAATGTTGATCCAAATAGATTTGTTCTAATTCTAAAAGTTCTGGTGAAGCTGTTTCTATAGGTCTAAACACACCAAAAATAAACAAAACAAATACAAAAAGGACAAGAGATATCAACGACCACAATGTCAGTTTTTTTGCTTTTTGTGTGAGTATCATAGGCATCTCCTAATGGTTTATGAAAAGGAACCCTTGTTGGATTCCTTTTCAATTTTTCATCTTATTTCGTGCTTAAAGCAGCTTCAAAGCTTTGTCTTGCATCATTATAAAGCGCATTTGCTCGATTGTTAAGTTGTGTTCTAACATCGGCGAGTTGAACTTCACCTGTCATGATTTTCGTCAGAATATCACTCATTTTATTTTCAGCGTCATATGTACCTGCATAACGTGCATCAATATAACCTGGTAAATATTTTGGTGGTTCAACAATAAAAGTACCTGTCTCAATAATTGTTCTTAAGGAATTAAAAGATGGATATAGTTCAAAATATAAATCAAGTAATTCTTCATCATTTTGAATAGGTGCAAAGTTCACTTGAGAAATACCAGATACGGTTTTCGATAATTCAACACGTTTTGAATATCCATCTTTACCATAACCCATCCACTTAGCAAATAAATAAGCTTCTTCTGGTGTATCTGTGTTTGATGCAATCGTAAAGAAGTCGGCAACAATCGGTACACGTTTATTGCCATTTACGACTGGCGTGCCAATAAAATCCAAATCCCATGTATATTGACCAGAATTTATGTTTGCTTGCATCCAGCCAAAATCCCATGAATAGAACCATTTAACCAAAATATTACCATTGTTAAAAGGATCTCCTTCTGGAAAAATATTTCCAATTTGTATCGTAGAATTTTCTGCTGCTGCAGCATCATATAATGCTTCCAATACAAAACTTGGATCAGTTCTTAATTGGCGATATAAAGCCATTGTTGTTGTAAATTCAGATGAATTTAAATTAAAGCCAGAATCACTCATTGTAAACCATCTATAGCTTTCATTGAGTTGTGCTGGATACCAGTGAATGATGTGTTCAATACCTTCTAATCCTACAACACCTTGATTATTATTGGATGCGTGATCTGCAGCAAGCTTTGTGACGTTAATGAGCTCAGTCATTGTTGAATCAACAGTAGGTGCGTCTTGATTTTGTCGATCAAAGAGAGTTTGATTAACTACATAACCTGCATAATGAACTGCATTAGGTAATGCCATCACTTTTCCATCATAAGTAGCTACGCCACGAATATCTTCACTTACATTTAAATATTCTGCATCTGCCATAGCTATGTCTGTAATATTATATGCCCAATCATTGATCACATAAAAAGGAATGTTATCTGCTTGAAATACATCAGGTAAGGTTTGTGTTGAAGCACGAGCTGCTAAAAACTCATTCCATCCTAAATCATCATTGGTTCCAGGAATTTTTGGTCTTTCAATAACTTGGACTGTAATATGAGGATATTTTTCCATAAAAGCTTCAATCATAAGACGCTCCATATTTGGTTCTTCACTGTCTGGAGATCCTAAATTCCATGATGCATATGTAATTGTAACTTGTTCTTCTAAAGGCGTGGTTGGTGTTGAATCGTTAGGTTCATCATTACCACACGCAACAAGTAAGAATAAACTAAAAATAATGACAAAAAGTCCTATTATTTTTTTCATATTTCCTCCTAAAAAACGTGGCTAGGTAGGGGTGTTTCCCCTACCTAACATCATTCATGTTTTATTTATTCTTTGTAACTAAGTATAGCACTTTCAATAACGAATGTACCCGTTGCTGCTTGATCAGGAGCAACAAAGATTAAAACATTCATAAATCCTGTTGCTGATGTCGCTTCAAATACATAAGGTTCTGTACCTAAAGTAATCATTTCTTCTAGCAAGTTACTATCATTAGGTTTAATCAATATAACTGTGCCTTCAGCACCACTAATTGTTATAGTCATTGTATTCATGCCTGAAACCTCTTCTAAATCAAAGGTTTGCTTCATGAATGACCAACCTGTTTTATTATAATCTACTGTGACTGAACCATCTGTTTCATAGGTGAAATCATAGGTATCGGCATCATTTTCTACCCAGTTTGAATTAATATCTACTTGATAGCTTAACACTGCAGAAACAATCTTAAATGTACCTGTTGCAGGGTTGGATTCTGGATCAGCAAAGATTAAAAGTTGTGTAAATCCAGCAGGATTATAAGATACAAATGTCACTGGTTCAGTACCAAATGTAATCCATTCTTCTAAAGCGCCACTATCATTTGGTTTAACAAGAACTTTGGAACCTTCAGTGCCTTCAAGTACTAAAGTCATTGTATTATAACCTGTAACTTCTTCCAAGTCGAAAACTTGTTTCATAAATGCCCAGCCTAAATGGTCATAAGCAACTGTGACTGAACCATCAACCTCATAAGTGAAGTCATAAGTATCAGCATCATTTTCAATCCAGTTTGTATTAAAATCTACAGTTGATGTTGGGTCAAAATCATCTATTGGAGCTACATAAGAAAGTTTAGCTGAAACAATATTAAATGTTCCTGTTGCTGGATTAGATTCTGGTTCAGCAAATATTAAGATTTGTGTAAATCCTGATGGGAAGTAAGACACAAATGTATAGGGCTCAGTTCCAAATGTAATCCATTCTTCTAATGCCCCACTATCATTAGGTTTTACTAGTATTTTAGCGCCTTCAGTACCTTCAAATACGATGGTTAAAGTGTTAAAACCTGCAGCCATTTCTAAATCGAGCACTTGTTTCATAAATGCCCAGCCTGAATGGTCATATGCTACTGTCACTGAACCATCAGTTTCATATGTGAAATCATATGTATCAGCATCATTTTCTACCCAGTTTAAATTGATGTTTGCTTCATAGCTTAATACTGCAGAAACAATTTTAAATGTGCCCGATGCAGGGTTAGATTCTGGATCAGCAAAAAGTAATACTTGTGTAAAGCCTGCTTGATTATAAGATACAAAAGTGATTGGTTCTGTACCAAATGTAATCCATTCTTCAAGAGCACCACTATCGTTAGGCTTAACGAGTAATTTAGCACCTTCAGTACCTTCAAGTACTAAAGTCATTGTATTATAACCTGCTACAGCTTCTGCATCAAATATTTGTCTCATGAATGCCCAACCTGTATGATCATAAGTTACTGTGACTGAACCATCAACTTCATAAGTGAAATCATATGTGTCAGCATCATTTTCGACCCAAGCTGAGTTAAAATCAACTGATGATGTTGGGTCAAATTCAACTTCAGGTTCTACATATGAAAGTGTTGCAGAAATAATCTTAAATGTACCTGTTGATGGATTAGATTCTGGATCAGCAAAGATTAAAAGTTGTGTAAATCCAGCAGGATTATAAGATACAAATGTAACTGGTTCAGTGCCAAATGTAATCCATTCTTCTAAAGCGCCACTATCATTTGGTTTAACAAGAACTTTAGAACCTTCAGTACCTTCAAGTACCATGATTAAAACATTGTATCCTAAAGTTGTTTCAGCATCAAAGACTTGTTTCATAAATGCCCAACCTAAATGGTCGTATTGAACTGTCACTGAACCGTCTGTTTCATATGTGAAATCATATGTATCAGCATCATTTTCTACCCAGTTTGAATTCACATCAAATGCGTAATTTAAATAAGCAGCTTCAATGACAAATGAACCTGTCGATGGATTCGCTTCTGGATCAGCAAAGATTAATACTTGTGTAAATCCTGTTTCATTAAATGATCTAAAGACATATGGTTCTGTACCTAATGTAATCCATTCTTCTAACGCACCACTATCGTTTGGTTTAACAAGAATCTTTGTGCCTTCAGTACCACGTATGATTATTGTCATAGCGTTATAACCTGAGACATCATTTGCTGGGAATACTTGTTTCATAAATGCCCAACCTGTATGATCATAAGTTACTGTAACTGAACCATCTTCGTTATAAGTAAAGTCATAAGTGTCAGCATCGTTTTCAACCCATGCCTCGTTAAAATTGTAATTGGTCATAGGATCGAATGGTTCTTCAGGTTGAACATAGCTTAAAGTCATTGAAATTATTTCAAATGTACCTGAAGCTGGTGCTACACCTGGTTCACCAAAAATAACCATCTTTGTCCAAACTTCTTGTGTGAAAGTCACTGTAACAGGATCTTCATTATCAAAGGTTACAGTTTGTTCTAGTGCGCCAATATCATTTGGTTTTAACAACACAGATTTACCTGTTGTACCACTTAAAACTATCGTTAATGTGTTTAATCCTTCAGCTTTAGCTGTATCAAATTCTGTAAGCATTGCAGACCATTCTTGACCAGCCATCTTGTTATATGTAACAAGCACAGTTTCTCCAACATTAAACGAATAAACGCCTTCATCTAAAGATATCCAGTTTTCATTTACGCTCACTTCAGAAGTCTTAAATGTAATGGAATGAATTGTGAATTCACCGCTTCCCACACCGCCAGGTGCAGCAAATAAGACAACTTTATTGAGTTGTTCAAGTTGTGCTTGTGTCATGGTAGTTAAATCGAAAACAAATGTTTGTTTAGTACCATCAAATGTTACTTGAACTTCCTTGTTACCCACTGGAGACTCAACTTTTAATAAGATCGTTTTATTTTCTTGACCAGTCATTTCAAATTCAACTTTAGAGAATCCTGAGAAATCACCTTCTAGATTTGCATACATGAATGCCCAATGGAGATTGGATGTTAATTTAGAATAAGTGACATCATATGCTGTACCATCTTGTACAATATCATAAACTAAATCGCCACCATCATAATAGTGGTTAAGTGTAAATGATTTATCCGTACCGTTATATTCGTTGACTAAAATCTCAGGTTCTTCAAATTCGTAATCATCAATCATAAATGCTTCATGAATAATTAGTTCGCCTGCAGCAGGTGCTAAACCAGCAGCAATAAAGACTTTAAAATCAGTTATGGCATTTTTTTCTACAAGTGTTAAATCTCTAAGGTCAATGACGAGTTCTTGTCTAGAACCATCAAGCCATATAAATGATTCAATACTGTTATATTCATTTGGTTTAATGAGTAATTTATGGTTTGCTGAACCTGTGACAACAAATACAGCGTAATTAAAATCACTAAAATTACCTTGAACACGCGTGCGCATAAATGCCCATTCTAAGCCAGAGCCTTTATCGTAGTCAACGATTGCGTCTGTTCCTTGATAAGTGATTTGATAAATGCCTTCATCATTGCTTTCCCATTTACTATTGAAATTAAAGATTTCATCTGTGCCATTGTATTCATTCACATTTGATGGGATATTATTAAAGTTGTCATTAATAATGAAGCCTTCAGCAACATCAACACCAAAGTATAAATCTGTAATGTTGATCTGTCCTATAGATGCTTCTTTACCTGGTGCTGCAATAATGACGATGCGTTCAACCTTTTCTAAAAACGCACCAGCATTTAAAAGGTTCCACTCATAAGTTCCTTGAATACCAGTGACATTTAAACCAACTTCTTTTGCTGGTGTACTATCATTTGTTTCAAGTTTCAAAAGCATTGAACCTGTACCCTCTACAGTGATTACCAATTTTTTATAGACTGATAAATCTTCTGTGATAACTGCACTTCTTAGAAATGCATTAGGGAATGTTCCTTTGTTATATGAGAATTCTAAACGATCTGCGGTGTTTGTTGTGATTGTGTAAACATTGTCACCACCGTCTTGCCAATTGCCTAAAGCATTGAAATCTTCAACAACGGGTGCTGTTGGTTCTGTTGGTACTGTAGGCTCTGTTGGTGTTGGATCAGGTTCTTTACAGCCTACCAAGACAAAAACAAGTCCTAGAACGAGTACCAGCAATATAGCTTTAAATCTGTTTTTCATGTGTCTCCTCCTATATTATATTTCTTAAAGAACAGTGAAAAAAACAGTATCGAAACGTTTCGAATTTGCTATAAAAATATATCCAGTCATGTTCATCAATCTGAATGCGCATCATCATTTTTCATTTTGCGATATTCTTCATAGTGTCATTGAAACTGGTTTAGTAAACTCGAAGATGGGGTTCCGATGGAATCATCGAAACGTTTCAAATTCATTATAATGCAAACGCTTTCTTTTTGCAAGTATCATGAATTATTTTTTGAAGATTTTTAGATATCTTTTTTTATAGGAAAAGCGATATAATGTTTTTGATGATTGATTTGAGGTGCATCTAATGCGTAGATTTTCTGCTTATCTTTTCAAAGATAAGGTGTTTGTTGTTGCTATGATTTTAGCTATATTAAGTATGTTTTTTATACCTCCTTCTTTGGCATATGTTAATTACATTAACTGGAAAGTATTGATTATTATGATGACAATTATGATTGCAGTTGGTGGTTTATATGAGACACATTTTTTTGATTATATTGCGACTAAACTCGTCATGAGATTTAAAAGCATCAAATGGATTGCTTTGGTTTTAATCCTTACAACATTTTTCTTAGCAATGTTTTTAACAAATGACGCAGTTTTATTAACACTTATTCCCTTTACGGTTTTTATAACGATTCATACGGGAACGAAAAAATATGCCGTAATGATCATTATTTTACAAACGATTGCTGCAAATATGGGGAGTGCATTAACACCTATGGGTGATCCACAAAACATCTACCTATATGCTTTTTATGATATCCCTTTTCATACATTTTTGAGCATGACATTTCCTATCAGTCTCATTGGATTTATTTTGATTGTGTGTACCTCATTATTAACAATTCCAAATCAGTCTTGCGATTTAAATATTGTGCCTCCAAATGTTCAAATTTCGAAAATCTTTTTGTATCTGCTCTTGTTAATCAATGCTTTGCTGACCGTCTTAAGACTTGTACATCCTTGGATGACTTTGGCAATTACATTGATTATGACTTTCATTTGGTTTAGACATTTATTTAAAAAGGTTGATTATCACTTACTACTTACCTTTTTAAGCTTCTTTATTTTTACAGGTAACCTGTCTCAAATGGATATATTAGATGGGCTTTTTCAATCAGTCCTTCAATCCGAGACATCTGTTTATTTTTCTGGTCTCTTATTAAGTCAGTTTATTAGTAATGTACCTGCAAGTGTGCTTTTATCGACATTTACAGATTTATCTTATGCGAAAGCATTATTACAAGGTGTCAATGTGGGTGCGATGGGTACAATCATTGGATCATTGGCCAGTTTAATTTCATTTAAATATATGATAGAGCATTACAAAAGCGATGTTAAAAGATACTTATTATATTACTCATTGATATCTCTTTTGTTTATAACAATCATCACAAGCGTACTCTTTCTTTTATAAATAAAAGACCGGAAAATTATACCGGTCTTTTCTTATGATAATGTTGTTAAGTATCTTTGAACTGTGTAAGCCATGTCCTGTTTGGCTCTTGGCTTTAAGCTTTCAAAATCAAGGTTCTCATAGTTTGTGATAACTACATCAGAGACACCTTCTTTTTTGAAGTCTTCGATACTGCCTTCCATGCTGCCGACTACTGCAATCACTTTTGCTTTAGTTTTCTTAGCTCTTCTAGCTACGCCAATAACAACTTTACCTCTTAAGGATTGTGAATCTAATTTACCTTCACCTGTAATGATGTAATCAGCATTTTGAGCAAGTTCATCAAAACGCATCACATCAAGCACAGCTTCAATTCCCATTTGAATCTTTGAATTGAGAAAGACTTTCGCTGCAAACCCCATACCACCTGCAGCACCTGCACCTTTAAAATCATGTTCTTTAAATCCGAGCTTTTCATGAACGATGTTTGCATAGTGTTTTAGGTTATCGTCTAGCATCTTAACCATTTCTGGATTTGCACCTTTTTGAGGTCCAAAGATATAAGCAGCGCCATCAAAACCGTAAAGGGGATTGTCTATATCACACATCGTTAGAAACTCAATATCTTTTATGCGCGGATCTATGCCTTTGATGTCAATATCTTTAATTAGATGCAGTGTGCCACCAGTTGGTAAAAATGGGTGACCATGAATGTCTTTAAATACAACGCCTAATGCTTGAGCAAACCCAGCCCCACCATCATTTGTGGCGCTTCCACCTAAACCTAATATGATCTTTTTAGCACCGTGATCAATCGCATCAATCACGAGCTCTCCAACACCATAAGTGGTTGTTTTGGATGGGTTTTTTCTATCTTCAACAAGAGGTAAGCCCGCACAAGCAGCCATTTCTATGACAGCTGTTTTACCTTGATCAATCAGACCATAAAAAGCTTTAATCGTTTCAAAATATGGATTTTTAGCTTCTACATATATTTTTTTGCCTGGTTTCGCTTCTAAAAAGGCATCAACGCTGCCTTCTCCACCATCAGCGACAGGTATTTTTTTTATGTCAGCATCATGAAACTGTGCCTTGATTTCTTTTTCAATAATTTGACACACTTCATGCGACGATATCGTGCCTTTAAATGAGTCTGGAATGATAATGAATTTTTTCATAACGATACCCCCTTGTTTCATAAAAATAGAGATGAATCATCTCTACTCTTACTTAATCTTAGATGAAGAATATACTAAGTATTAAAATACCGATGATTGAACTGACACCTGCAATGAGTGTACCTAGTGTTTGTGTCTTATATCCTTGTTCAGGTGTCATACCACTCATATTTGTTACAACCCAGAAATAAGAGTCATTAGCATGAGACACAGTCATCGCACCTGCACCAATAGCCATAACGACTAATGCTGCTGCAATTGCTGAATCAAAGCCTAACGCTGTCATCATAGAAGCTGGATCAACAAATGAACCCATCATTGCTGCTGTAGTAACAATCGCAACTGTTGAAGAACCTTGAGCAATCTTTAAGATCGCTGCAATAATGAATGGGAATAAAATGCCTAAGAATTTGAGCGCATCTGCACTGCCTTTAACATAATCAACAACGCCTGCTGCAGAAATAACACGTCCTAAAACGCCACCTGCTGCAGTAATGAATAAAATAGGACCTACAACTTTTAAGTTTTCACTTGTAATTTGATAAAAATCTTTCATTTTACCTGTTGTATGAAGTAAGATAACCCCGAAGATTACACCGAGTGCTAATGCAATGATTGGTGTACCTAAAAAGCCAAATAATACAGGTAATACATTTAAAACTTTCGCAACTGTTCCTAATGATAAGAAAATGATTGGAACAATGATTGGAGCAAATGACAACCAAGCATTTGGAAGTTTACCATAGCTCTTTTTAAGCTCATCAAACGCTTCTTGTGCTGCATTTGGATTTACATCATCAGTATCATCAAATTCAACCTTAACTTTTTTACCCATGTACAAGGCAAAGAAATATGATGGCACGAGAGCAAAAATAGATACAAGCGCACCTACACCCATGACAAGGAGTAGATTTGATTCAAGACCTACAGATGCTGCAGCAGCAATCGGACCTGGTGTTGGTGGAATAAAGACATGTGATGCATATAAACCAAGTGATAATGCAATAGCCATACCTACTGAAGATTTCTTAGTAATACGGCTTATTGATTTACGAATTGGATCTAAGATAATAAATCCTGAATCACAAAATACAGGAATTGAAACAATCCAACCCATAATTAACATCGCTAATTCAGGATGCTTCTTGCCAACAACTTTTACAACTGTTTCGGCAATTACGATAGCAGCGCCTGTCTTTTCAACGATGAATCCAATGAGTGCACCTAAAATAATGACAATACCAATGTATTGCATGGTTGCACCAAATCCTGCCTGAATGGTTGCTGGTACATCTGCAATCGGTAGTACAAGTAATGCAAGTAAAAGTGATACGAGCATTAAAGATAAAAATGGATGAACCTTAAATTTTGCTATGAGAACGATCATGACTGCGATCGCTACGATCAAAGCAACTATAACCCAAATTCCAGTTAACATGGTTAAACCTCCTATAAATTTTAGTTAGCGGAATACATACACAATTATTATATAAAACAATGAATACGCTTGCATATATCATAAAAAACAAAAAAAGACCTTTTTTATAGGTCTCTGTAACAAATTAGTTGTTATTGATCAAGTGAGTCGAACATCTTAATTGCAACAATAAATAGATATGTTTCACTCAAATTTCTTGGATCATGTGACGTTAAAGATTGAATTTTGTTTAAGCGATATTGAAGTGTATTCTTGTGAATAAATAACGCATCACTAATCTTTTGAAGTGACCCTTCATGTAAATAAAACGTTCTTAAGAGTTCGATGGTTTCTCTGATATCATTGAAATTGATATCTCCAAAAAGCTTTTGTAGGTAAAGCAATCTGTCATCTTTTGGCATTCTTGTGATATAAATATCAAAATTGAGTGTATCAAATATTTGTGTATGTATTTTTGATTTATAAGCATAAAGAAGTGCAGCGTTGGCGTTTTTAAATGAGATGTTAATAGGTTTATCGTCCTTAGAATCAATGCCTATATAGACGGTGATTTCAGGATATTTAGCAACTATTTTTTCTATGTTTTTTGCGATATTTAACATCTGTTCATCTGTTGAATTGTTGATGACAGAGATAAATAGTGTTGATGTTCGAAACATAAACGCTTGATTTAATGTCTTAAAGTACTTTCTAATACTAGAGCTAATATCTGTTTGAATAAGATCATCTAAGACAGGTTCTTGTCCTTTTTTTAAACCAAAAACCATCAGTCTTTTTTTTGTTTTAATGTCGATACCAAGTGATTCTGCTCTTTTTTCAAACTCAAGCGGATGATTGACTTCGTATCTTCCAAAAATCCATTCTTCTAAAAACCGGTCTTTTGCTTTTTGCTCAATTAAGTGCTGCTCTCTAACAAAACTATCTAAAAGTAAGATTTCAGTCATTTTTTTGATGATTTGACCATATTTATAGACTTCATCTTTAATACCTGTCATACCTATGACACCAATAATCGCGCCTTGAAAAGCGATTGGTAAATTGATCCCGTTTTTTGATCCAGGAAATTGATCATTGGATTCAATCACAAGCTCGGGTAAGTTTTCTTCGATAATTTTTAAAGCGCCACCATGTATTGTCCCTATTCTATTTGAATCTGTTGATGATATAATGACGCCTTGTATATCCATCACATTGATGTGCTGTTCAACAATTTGTGATAACTCTTTTACAATCTGATCTGCGACATTTTTCGATAAAATCATAGCACACCTCTAATTTCTAACAAATAATCTTCTTAAAACATCAATCAATAACGATTGAGTGTTTTTACTATAAACAAATTCACGCGCCATAAGTGGCCTATCTGTAATAAGTCCATCAGCATCTAATTCAATCATTCGATTCATTGTCGTTTCATCTTTGACTGACCAAACATAAACTTTTTTCCCTTGCTGTTTTGCTCTATCAACAAAAGTTTGATTGCGATCATAAAAATGAACAGATAAGCCAAAGTAGTCAATATCATCAGATGATACAATTTGATTTAAATCACCAAAAAAAGTTGATATAAGTAAAAGCGTTTTGATATTGGGTTCTAACGCTTTAATGCGTCTTATCTGATCTCTTGAAAAAGATAAAATCACTACATCATTTATCATATCATATGAGGACACTAAATCAACCACTTGACTTTCAAGCGTTGGACTATAGTTTTTAAGTTCAATAAATAGTGTTGTTTTTCCAGCAGTGAGTTCCAAAACTTCTTCTAATGTTGGAACTTTTTCACCTTCAAAATCTGCGCTAAACCATGAGCCTGCATCCAGCGTCTTAATATACGCATACGTTGCATTTGCTACTCTCGTGTTAAATGGATCGTTGGTTGTGCGTCCTAGAGTTGCATCATGCATGATAATGGGTACACCATCTTCTGTTTCACGTACATCTATTTCAACAGCATCAGCATATTGAGTCATCGCAAGCTCAATCGATGCTAATGTGTTTTCTGGGGCTTCTAGTGATGCACCGCGATGGGCGATTATTTCTGCGTAATTTAATATTTCCAATTGGGCTCTAGGTGTTGCTATCACTGTTAGGACAGAAGATAGATTGATAACTAGCAATAATAAGAGTGTACCTGCAACAATGAGTTTGCTCTTTTTAGAGGTGAGATTTAACGCTATTTTTTTCTTCTTTTTTATCGTAGATACAACTTTGCCTTGTTTTTCTCTGCCTTCATAATACCAAGAAGAGACTAAAGCATAATTAAATGGAATGAGTGTGATTGTTGCTATAAATCCAACAAAGCTATATACGCTATATAAAATAGTCAAAATTGCGGATAATGCATATGCGCTACCTCTAATCCAACTAATCACATAACCAACAATTAAAATAACCAAAAAATAAAACACATATAAAATGATATTAAAAAGCAAATTGACCAAAATGAATTCTCCCATCATTTCAAGTCTTTTCTTTTTAAGCATAACCTTGCTTTCTTTAATAACTTCTTTTGGTGACAATTGTTCAATGGTATAGAAATTTACATGAAATGCTGTTTCAATGAAGAAAAAGATGCCTAAGATCACTGAAAAACCAAATATGAGTTGTAGCCATAGGTTGTTGTTAATAACATCAATGAGTTCATTTGGTAGATTAATGGTTTGTGCGATACCAACAATATGTAAAAGCTCTACCATAATAAAAAATAAGAATGCTGGCAATATAACTTTAATATGATATGCTTTATAAACATCATATGACTTCTTTAAGCCTAATACGATCAATTCTTTAAATGAGAGATTCTTATCATGATAGCCGTAATCGAAAATAATGGATAAAAATATTAACTCAATCATCACATAAAGTGCTAATACGAAAAGTAAAATGAATAACAATATAAGCGTGGTAGGCTTTAGTGCATAATCAATTAAAAGTTGATTGGTAATATAACTATAACCAGATAGCGTAATTGAAAATTCAAAAAGTAATCTTAATAAAGGAAAAATGATGAAAAGACCTAACAAACGATAGGCCAATTCAAAGAATAAAAGCTCTTTAAAATTATAGGAGATACTGCGATATGCATCTTGTAATGTCTTTTTCATGCGTGCCTCCTTATTAATTTTATTATAACATCTTTTATATCTCTGTGTTGTTCTCTCAAAAAAAAGACCTTTTGATTTAAAGGTCCTTTTTAGTGATCTGTTTATGATAATTTAAAGCTTGTAAAACTTCTTGGTTCAACTGAAACTGATGTGCGAATACCACCAGGTTTAACAAAGAAAACTTGATGTGTATCATCTGTTGCGTTCCATATCATAGCAAAGACTTCATTTTGTGCATTGATATAAATCGATGAAGTGACATGTGGATGTAATTCCATGATGTAGTCTGTAGTTCTTTGACCAAAGGTTTTGAGTCCGTTAATCAAATAATATGTTTGTGATAAATCACTTGGGTAATCATCATTTAAGATTTTAGATGCATCAAACTGTTGAAGTGCAATATCAGGATTAATGAGTGCTTGGATACTCCACATATTTGCAAACCATGTATCTATGACTTGATTTTTTGCTTTTAAATAATCTGCATAGATTAAAGTTAAAGTCTCTCTTTCTTGATCATTTAATGCATAATTTGATAAGTACTCACCATTGGGTAGCCACTGGATACCATATATGAATGTAGGATTTGCACCAAACCATGTGGCATAATCATATTTACCACCCCAGATCATACCAGCAACTGAAGCATGTGCTTCATAATTTGGTTTGAAAACAATATCTTCATAATCAAACATATATATCTTAGCAGATGTTAACTCATGCATGAAACCATAAATTGCTGCATCTCTTAAGGTTTTATCTCCCTTTTGTAAAGCCCATAAGTAGCCGCCTACCCATGATTGAATCGCTTCACTTGATGACTCAATATTGTTACCCTCTGCGAATGTGCCAAAGCCATGTGCCCATGTATGTCCTGCCCATTTGTCAAATGATCTTAAATATTGGAATTTATAATCGTCTTTATAAGGATGCATGTAATCACTTAAAAGTAAATCTACCATATCTCCATAATCACTCATGAATGTTTCATCATACATGGATAATACACTGGACGCATAAATTAAATATCCATGCGTAAATGCGTGATCTGATAATTCAGTTGCTGTATTAAAATCATTATTTGAATAATAGACTGTACCCCATTGTTCGTTATAATAAAGATATTTTTCATCTGTTGCACCATCATAGGTAAACCAATCAGATAATAAATATCTAAGTTTTGAAATAAATTCTAAAACCAAATCATCATCGCCCATTTGGCTTGCGATAATTAAGCCTTGAGCAAGTGGATATAAGGCTTTCCCATTCCAGTAAGGACCCTCATCATTTAAAAAATTGTCAGGATCGTTAATTTCAGTTCTTGAACCTAAATCATTTAGGTAAGTTGCCATCTCAATCTCACTAAAGGCTTCATTACTTGGTAATGTCATGGCTGGTAATAAACCATGAAATGACATCGATGTTGTAAAAGTTGATCCAACCATGAGTTTTAAAAAGCCTCTCACTGTCTCAAATTCATAATTTGTTAATGAAACATCGCTATAAGTTTCATGATGTGGTAATAAATATTGGATAACTTCTTGTTTTTCAGCTTTTAAGCTTTGCGTTGAAAGATGATAATAAGTCTCGAGTATGCTTGTTTTATCATTAACATCATATGACACATTACCAAAAAGTGGCTTTTGATAAGCACGTTGATGGAAATATGGTGCGTCTGCTAAAGCATTTATTGCTGAAACTGAATAAACATTTTCTACACCAAGATTCATGCCAACTCTATTCGTAGTGATATTAAATGATGACCCCTCTGGTGTAGATACTAAGAAATATCTATCACCAAAAATTGGTTGACCTACTTGAGCTGGACGACTTGTTTCATAGCCGATATGCTTATTGATGTATCTAATAATAAAGCCATCACCTTGATAGTTGCTATCGCTTATCTTTACACCATCAATTGTGTAAAGCTCAATACCTTGTGCGCCTTCTGGTACTAAAGAGATATAAGGTCTTGTTGGATCACTTACTTCAACAAAAACATAAGGTGATCCTTGTTGATACGTAAGCACCATTTTATCTTCTAAGCTTGAAAGATTACGCATAGATACAGCTACAGATGTATCACTGTAGTCAACTACATATGTTTCATAACCTTCATTTAAATCAGTTGTTTTTAAATACATATCAGGCAAAACGAGTGAGAAATTAGCCATGGTGTTAAATCCATCTGGATTCCAATATTGAACAAAACCAGCACCTGGATTTGTGATTTCTGCACCTCTATTTGTAAAAGATGAACGTAACGGGTTTGTGTAAATACCATTACCACCACCATAGTTTTGGACAAGTAAAGATGTCCACCAACCATTTGACGGGATTGCTTTATCCTTTAAATGATTCGCAATAAATCTCGGATTAACTGGGTGATCAATTGAGGTGTTTACACCTTGATTAAATGATCCATCACCTAAAAGTGTTGGTTGATTTTGTAGTTGGTTTCTACTCACTGGCTCAGCCATGATAGTTCCAGCATTGACAGTCACGATACGTGTTTCATCAATGACATCTTCTCCGTAGGTTAATTGATAATTTAATGTGTATGTGCCTGGCACACCATAATTCACTTGACCAGATACTTCAAACAAGTAAGAAATATTTTCATCATATTCATTTTTAATAACAACATCTCTTAAAGGATGAAAGTAAACACCTTCTGTAATGACGATATCCTCTAAACCAGAGATGGATTTGATTTCTTTTTCAATTAACACTTCTGTAGGTTCTGATCCTAGAGTGGGTTCTGTTGGTTCAGTTGGCTCAGTTGGCTCAGTTTTATCAGTTGTACAAGATACTAGTACTAAAACTAAAGAAAGTAAAACAATGTATAATCCTTTTTTTAACATAAAATCTCCTCAAATATGCTTATAGCATACTATGAGTTTACCATAGAAAACCAAAAAGGAAACCGGTTTCTGATCATAAAATAAAAAAACATGCTTCCAATAAAATGAAAGCATGTCATGAATCCTTTTACAAAAGCATTCTTACTTTTTTAAGTTGTAGAATGATTTTAATCCAAGATATTGAGCAGAAGCACCTAATTGGTCTTCAATTCTTAATAGTTGGTTATATTTTGCAATACGATCTGTTCTTGATGCTGAACCTGTCTTAATTTGACCAGCATTCGTAGCAACAGCGATGTCTGCAATCGTTGTGTCTTCTGTTTCACCGGAACGATGTGATACGACGGCAGTATATCCTGCTCTTTTTGCCATTTCAATCGCGTCAAATGTTTCAGTTAATGTACCAATTTGATTAACTTTGATTAAAATTGAGTTCGCAATACCTTTTTCAATACCGTTTGCTAATTTTTCTGTGTTCGTTACGAATAGGTCATCACCAACAAGTTGAACTTTCTTACCTAGTAAATCAGATAAATATTTCCAACCTTCCCAGTCATTTTCATCTAAACCATCTTCGATAGATACGATTGGGTATTTACTAATGAGTGTTTCATAAAAATGAGCAAGTTCTTTAGAAGTAAATTCTTTACCACCTTCACCAGCTAAAACATACTTTTTAGTTTCTTTGTTAAAAAATTCTGAAGATGCAACGTCCATACCAAGTAAAATGTCTTTACCTGCTTCATAACCAGCTTTTTTAATTGCTTCCATAATGACTTGTAAAGCTTCTTCATTTGAACCTAGATTTGGTGCAAATCCACCTTCATCACCAACACCCGTGTTATAACCCTTTGATTTTAAAACTGCTTTTAAATTGTGGAATACTTCAGCACCCATACGGATTGCTTCTTTAAAATTCTTAGCACCTACTGGTAAAATCATGAATTCTTGGAAATCCACATTATTATCAGCATGTGAACCACCGTTAATGATGTTCATCATAGGTACTGGTAATTGTTTTGTATTAAAACCACCAAGGTATTGATATAACTCAACACCTAAAAAATCTGCTGCTGCTCTTGCAACTGCCATAGATACACCTAAAATAGCATTTGCACCTAATTTAGATTTGTTTTTTGTGCCGTCTAGTTCGATCATAGTTTGATCGATACCCACTTGGTTAGTCACATCAAAACCAATAAGTTCTGGTGCGATGACTTCGTTCACGTTGTGAACTGCATTTAAAACACCTTTACCTAAATAACGTTTTTTGTCTCCGTCTCTTAATTCTACTGCTTCATGTTCACCTGTTGATGCACCTGATGGTACAATCGCACGTCCAAACGCACCTGAATCTGTGTAAACTTCAACTTCAACAGTTGGGTTACCGCGTGAGTCGAGCACTTCGCGTGCATAAATATCGCTAATAAATGGCATAATTTCACTCCTTATTTAGATTTTTTGCCTAGTTTTTTTGCTACTTATATTATACACAAAACCAATCGTTTTTAAAAGGTTCGTGTCTTGTAAAACGTTTACTTAATATACCGATAGGTATAAACTGCACCAATAAAGAAAAAGATTAAAGTAATCAAGTTCTCAACGGTTAAAAAATAGCCTGTAAATGGATTTAAAAACTGAAAGTAGATCAGTGGATTTGATAAATATTGAAAAAGTGCAAGCTCTGATATGCCTCTAATAAAATAAAAGCCCATATAGGATGTGATATTCATGATGTAATAAGTTAATATGTAGAAAAATATACCGATCATTGCATATAAAATATGATAAGTTTGATAGGATTGTCTGATCCTTTTTGCCATCATGGATGATGCAATAAAGAGTAATATCCAGTTTAAGCTTATGGGACTATAAAGTGAAAGTAGTAAATGTATAGCTCCAATAATGATGCCACCTGTTAAAGCCGTAAAAAAGCCCGTGCTGATGACGGGCATTAAGTCATCTTTATGGATTGGCATTTTAAACTGTGATTTAAAGCTCATATGATCATCCTTCAAGATTTATTATAACATATTACAATTCTAAATATTTAAGTCTTGGTTTGAGTAATAAGAATATGATGCTAACTAAAATCCCTTTAGTAATATTAAATGGGAAATAGCCAGCAATCGTAAACCACATAAATGATGTGATGTTAGGAAATTGTGCGTTTGGAATCCAAGTAAACACTGAAAAATGAATATCTCCTGTGAAATAAGAGAAATAAAATGGTGTTGCAAATAAGAAATTGATTAACCACAAAGTGATTGATAAAGAAAGTGTAATAAACGAAGTAAAGATAATAAATTCAGATATCTTCATCTTTTCATGATTAACACTCACTTCATAAAAGAGTGGTCTTTCATTTTGTTTTAACACCTTTTTAGCGATGGCATACCCTAGAATAATGGAAAACGATGCAAACATTGCGAGCATTTCACCGACAAGCTCATCAGGTGACCAACCTCTAAACAATCTTCTTGTGATTGTACGTATCAATACGACAACAAGCGTTTCTTTCGTACCTAGTACTAGAATCGCTACTAAAATGGCCACTTCACTAAAATCAATTTTTAGGAAGTTAAACCCTGGCACTGGCCATGTGATCTCAATGAGTGATAGCACAATTGAGATGGCAGCTAAAGATACAACATAAAGCATTTTTTTCAAACGTAAGTAATTAGACATTGTTCATTTTCCTCCTTATGTAACAAAAAATCGCCTAATTACTTCGGCGACAAAAAAGGACGTCAAAAAATTGACTAACTTCTCCCATCCAGACTTTACTGTCGGTCTCTGAATTGCACAGAGTCAAGCTCTAAAGCTTCGCGGACTATACCGCCGGTCACGAATTTCACGTTGCCCCGAAGTATTTAATTACAGCATCATTTTATCATAGTTTTTCTAATTTACAAGATGTGAAAGTTGAAAACGTTTTTTTTGCATCTATTTTTACTGTTTATGACATATTGAAGTATAATAGTGATGAATCATACGATGAAGGAGTTTATATCATGAATAAAAAATTTGTAGGTTTAATTATTATGGATGGCTATGGTTTAGCACCTGATCATAAAGGTAATGCTGTTAATCTTGCTAAAAAGCCATTCTTGGATCAATTATTTAATACATACCCAACAAGCACTTTAGAAGCGAGCGGTGAAGCCGTTGGTTTACCTGAAGGACAAATGGGTAATAGCGAAGTCGGTCACTTAAATCTTGGTGCAGGTCGCGTTGTTTATCAATCATTAACTCGTATTAATGTAGCAATTAAAGATGGTTCATTTTTTAAAAATGAAGCTTTTTTAAGTGCAATAAAACATGTTAAGAAACATCAAAGTAAGTTGCACATCTTTGGGTTAGTGTCAGATGGTGGCGTCCATGCATATCCGACACATATAAAAGCACTCCATGATTTAGCAACATCTCATGGCATCACACCTTATTTGCATGCATTTATGGATGGTAGAGATACCCCTCCTACTTCAGGTAAAGGATTCTTAAAAGATTTAATGGATCATGGTTTAAAGGTTTCTACAGTTTCTGGTAGATATTATGCAATGGATAGAGACAATAACTGGGATCGTATCCAAAAAGCTTTTGATAATATCGTACTTGGTACAGGTGCGAAATTTGATCATCCATTAGAAGCAATTCAAGCATCTTATGATGAAGGCATTACTGATGAATTCATTAAACCGATCATCATTGATAAAAATGGCTTAGTGGGCGATCATGATGCTATTCTATTTGCAAACTTTAGACCTGATCGCGCGATTAGAATTGCCACTGCTTTTACAAATCCAGAAGGGACAAAACTCTATGAAACGCCTGGAAAAGCAACATTTGATCGTACAAACGTACCAAAAGATATCTTCTTAGTATCTATGATGCATTATAATGAATCGGTAAAAGGTCCATTAGCTTATGAGCTTCAAACATTAAATAACTTATATGGTGAAGTGATCGCCGATAATCATTTAAAACAATTAAGAATTGCAGAAACAGAAAAATATCCACACGTGACATTCTTCTTTGATGGCGGTGCTGAAAAAGAGTTAAAAGGTAGTACACGTATTTTAGTACAATCGCCTAAAGTTCCTACCTATGATTTGAAACCAGAAATGAGTGCTTTTGAAGTCAAAGATAAGGCTGTTCAGGCAATATTATCTGGTGCATTTGATACAATGATTTTAAACTTTGCAAATCCTGACATGGTTGGCCATACTGGTTCTATTGAGGCGACCATTAAAGCAGTTGAAACTGTCGATCAATGTACAAAGGAAGTGGTTGAGGCCATTCAAAAAATTGGTGGGGTTGCTATTGTACTTGCTGATCATGGTAACGCAGAAAAAATGCTGGATGAAACTGGTAATCCACATACTGCCCATACTACAAACTTAGTGCCTGTAACAATTACTGATAAAAACTACCAATTAAATACTGGTGCATTATGTGATGTAGCACCTACGATGTTAGATTTGTTAGGTGTTAAGCAACCTAAGGAAATGACTGGAAAGAGCTTAATCAAAAAATAACATAAAAATAACCCACGAGAGTGGGTTTTTTGTTAAATGAGAACGCCTAGTAAAATCATGGATAAGACAATCAGTGGTGCTGGTATTTTTTTAGTTAGTAATAAAATGATCGTGATAGCAATTATGACTATATTTAAGAGTTCAAATCCGGTATTTTGCAAAAGAATGACACCTGCAGTTGCAATCAAGCCAGCAGCAACTGCTGTGATACCCTTAAGGGATACTTTAATGCCTTTAATTGTCTTTAAGTTTTCCCAAATAGGATATACAAAGAAAATGAGTAATAATCCAGGTAAAAATATGCCAACTCCTGATAGCAGAGCACCTAAAATCTGACTGAAAGTGCCTAAATCTCTTGCTGCCATACCACCGGCATATGCACTAAAACTAAACATCGGACCTGGCAATCCTTGGACAAGTCCAAAGCCAGTTAGAAACTCTTGATGTGTCATAAATTGATTGATGGTAACTAAGTCACTATACATATAAGGAATAACAACTTGTCCACCTCCTATGACTAAATAACCATATCTGTAAAACGACTCAAAAAGATGGAGTAAACGCGTTGGAAATATCGTATAAAGAATCAAACTAAAGATTGCAAAAAACAAAAACCACATCAAGTATTTCCATGGCGGGTTTAGTGTTACATGATACCAGAGCTTTTCTTCCTTTGATGTTATTACACTCATGAAACCACCAAACAACAAAACCAAAGGAAATACCCAAGGTTGTCTAAAAAAATAAGTTGTAATAGCTCCAACTAAAAATAATCCGATCGTTAAAAAATTGTTGACTACTTTTCTTGAAATACGATATGCAGCTAGAAAAATAAAGCCAACCGCCATAGGTCCGATAAATCTTAAAATATCAGATGAAATATTTCTATTTGCCAAAAAAGCATATAAAAAAGATAGAAGCGTCATGATTGATAAAACAGGTAATGCCCATACAATCATGGTTAGAAAAGCGAGTAATGGTCCACCAACTTTATGACCAATCGACACAATGGTTTGTGTGCTGGAAGGTCCTGGTAAAATGCCTGTTAAAGCGATTAACTCAATCATTTCATCTTCTGTTAAGTACTTCTTTTTAATGACCATTTGATCAATAAATACACCGTAATGAGCTTCAGGTCCACCATATGCGCCAAGAGAGCATATGAGTACATCTTTTAAAAAAGTTGTCCATTTTACTTTTGTGTTTTCCATGATGTCCTCCTAGGTTTACTACTCATATTATACATAACTTCATCTATTTTTTTTATCAATAAGCATAAAGAAATACGCTTGAAAATTCAAGCGTATTCTTCGTCTTCAATCACATCAGAGACATAAGGCTCATAGCCTAAATCCTTAATGCACTTGAGTATATCTTCTTGTGTTAGCTCATCTCGTTTATAGATAATTTTTGCTTGAGATGATGAAAGATCGTAATCAAAATGTTCAATACCCAAACGATAAAGACAATTTTCAATGGATGTAAGACATCCCGCACAATTGATTCCCTTGAAGTTTAAATACAAGATTGGCATAGAAATCCTCCTTATATTTTTTAGATCATCTTTTGTACATAATATTCAATAATACTTTGTGTACCTTGTTCTCCATATCCGTTATTAAGTAATGTTTCAAATGCTTTGGTGACTGTCTCTAATACGATAAGATTTAAACCACCTTTTTCTTCACAAGCTAGTTTTAAGTCTTTTAAATAATGTTTTACGAAAAATCCTGGTTTATAGTCTTTAACAATCATTTTTGGTCCATTGTTGATGGCTTGCCATGAGGATGCACTGCCTCCTGTAATCACTTTAAGCATATCTTCTTCTTTTAAACCTTTATCTTTTGCATAAACTAAAGCCTCAGCAATACCCATAATGCTACCTGCAATCGCTGTTTGGTTTGCAAGCTTTGCATGTTGACCTTTACCAGCATCACCCATATAAGTAATGGTTTTACCCATTTTTTCTAAGAGTGGCAAGATAGTTTCAAAAATCCTTTTTTCTCCACCAACCATGATTGATAAAGTCCCGTTAATCGCACCTAAATCGCCACCAGTAACAGGTGCATCCATCATGTGATAACCAAATTTATGTGCTTCATCAAATAATCTTTTTGCCAGTGTTGGAGATGAGGTTGTCATATCAACCATAATGGCACCTTTTTTAGCATGCTTAAAGACTTCAATGAATGTCTCTTCAACATCTTTAGGGTAACCTACGATACTAAAAATGATATCTGAATCTTTGATACATGATTCTAATGTTTGATGTGCTTTTGCTTTTGGCTCTAAAGCTTTCGCTTTTTCAAATGTGCGATTATAAACGTGTACATCATATCCTGCATCCGCAAGATGAAGTGCCATAGGCTTACCCATCACACCTGTTCCTATAAATGCTACTTTCATAAGACAACATCCCTTTCATCAAGCCATTTTTTAATGTCTATATAGACTTTTTCTTTATCTAAATCATTAAATATTTCATGATAATTGTTTGGATAAGTAATAAGTGTTTTATCCTCTACAGGTATCAGTTCTTTAATTCTTTTTGAAAAATCAACAGGTACGATTTTATCTGCTTCACCATGTAATAAAAGCACTGGTTTTTCAAATTTCTTGATTTCTTTATTTAAATATCTTACACCACTTACAAACATATTACCGGCTAGTGAGAAATAAAACTTTTTCAAGACAAGTGGATCTTCAATATAGGCTTCTTCAACTGCTTTAATTCTTGATAATTGATCATCTGCAAAATTAGTTTTTTTAGGTAAAAAGCCTAACCATTTATAACCGATGATTCTAAAAGGTAACACATCTTTAATAAAGTAAGATGGTGCAGCACTTGAAATGATGCCATCAACATCTTGATATGTGACGCCATACATTAACACGATAAGACCGCCCATGCTATGCCCCATAAGATAAAGTTTTTGAGGTTCTTTTTTCTTTTCTTCAAGCACAAGTTCATGAAGATCTTCAATAAACTCTTTGTAAGATTTCAGTTTACCCCTAGCACCTTGACTCACACCATGACCTCTAACGTCATATCTTATGACATTATAACCAGCATCATTTAAGAATTTAGTGATTTCTTCATATCTACCAGAATGCTCTGCAATACCGTGTGTGATGATGATACTACCTTTCGCATCTTTGACTTCATCTCTTTTAACGTGTATTAAGATTCCATTGACTAACATCGTTATCCACTCCTTAGCTTTATTATACACCATCATTCATCACATAAAAACCCTCTTTTTATGAAAGAAAACCTGTGAAAAAATAAGTCATTTATTTTCATTACTTTTATTTTTATAAAAATAAAGATCTAATAGAAGTTTCTTCTTTGAATTAAAAAATAATCGTGTATAATGAGATTAGAAAACGCTTTTAGGGAGAATGAAAATGAAACATACTGTACTACATGAAAAACACCTAGCGTTAAACGCGAAAATGATTGAATATGCAGGATATCATATGCCCGTGTACTATCAAGGCATCTCTGAAGAACATCTAGCTGTTAGAAATCACATGGGTATTTTCGACGTTTCGCATATGGGTGAAATACTTGTTGATGGAAAAGATGCACTCAAATTTGTAAATTATCTTGTGACTAACCAAATCATTGAAGATACCTCTAAGGTCACTTATGCATTATTTTGTTATGAAAATGGTACTGTGGTTGATGATTTGCTTGTTTATGTCATTAAACCTGAGCAAATACTCCTTGTTGTAAATGCATCAAATGTTGAAAAAGATTTTGAATGGATCAAATCACAAAGCAAAGGATTTGATGTGAATCTAAGAAACGTCTCTGATTCCTATGGGCAGATAGCGATTCAAGGACCTAAAGTGATTGATCATATCGAAGAAATCATTGGCATTGAAGGCAAAGACTTATCTTTTATGACCTACAAGGTTGCACCATATATGGATGGTTACATCATTTTGTCAAGAACTGGATATACTGGTGAAGACGGCTTTGAGATTTATGGATATCCTTCTTATATCGAAGCTATTTGGGACAAAGCCATAGAAATTGGTGTTGTACCTTGTGGCTTAGGTGCAAGAGATACCTTAAGATTTGAAGCAACATTACCACTTTATGGTCATGAGATTGATGAAACAATCAATCCAGTTGAAGCCGCTTTAAACTTTGCAGTTAAATTGGATAAAGAGCACTTTATTGGTAAAGATGCACTCGTCTTATATAAAGAACAACCAAAAAGAAAACTTGTGGGTATTGAACTTTTAGAAAGAAACATTCCCAGACAAGGATATCCGATATTAAAAGATGGCAAAGAGATTGGTTTAATTACCACAGGTTATTTACTACCTACACAAGAAAAGCCCATTGCTTCTGCTTTAATTGAAGCATCCTATGCTGTTATGGGTAGTGAAGTTGAAGTTCTTATTAGAAACAAAACCGTCAAAGCGACGATTAGAAATAGAAAATTCTACAATAAAAATTATAAGAAATAGAGGAGAAAAACAATGGTTAAAGCGGGATTATTATATAGTGAAAGTCATGAATGGGTTGAAAAAGATGGCAACGTTGGTATCGTAGGTATATCAGATCATGCACAACACGAATTAGGATCTGTGGTATTTATCGATTTACCAAAAGTTGGTAAAGTCATTAAAAAAGGTGATGCCGTAGGTGCTGTTGAATCAGTGAAAGCTGCTTCAGACCTATATACACCAATTTCAGGGAAAATTATTGAAATTAACGAAGCCTTAGAAAACGAACCAGAAATGCTTAATGACAATCCTTATGGTGCTTGGATATTTAAAGTTGAAATATCAGAACCATCAGAATTAGACAAACTATTATCACCAGAAGCTTACAAAGAAATCGCAGAGGAATAATTATGCACAAATATCTACCACATACGGAAAAAGATATTGAAGAGATGTTACAGGTCACAGGGGCTAAATCCCTTGATGATCTCTTTTCTTCTATTCCAAAATCCCTAAGATTAAAAGATCCATATAACATACCCAGTGCTTTATCTGATTATGCATTGACTAAGCATATGCAGGATTTAGCCAAAAAAAACCAAGAACTGATTATTTTTAGAGGTGCTGGGGCTTATGACCATTTCACACCTTCTCATATCAAGGCACTTGTTTCAAGACAAGAGTTTTTAACATCTTACACGCCTTATCAGCCTGAAGTAGCTCAAGGTACTTTGCAGTATATCTTTGAATATCAATCGATGGTTTGTGAACTTACAGGTATGGATGTTTCTAATGCATCGATGTATGATGGTTCTACGGCAACAGCTGAAGCGATGTTTATGGCTTATGCTCAAACGGAACAAAAAACTCTCTTGGTCAGTGAAACAGTTCATCCAAGAATTATTGATGTCGTCAAGACATATGCAAGATACCGTGATCTTGAAGTCGTCATTATACCACATACATCAGGTTCAACAGATTTATCATTCATTGAATCTTTTGAAAAGCCTGTCATGGGTGTTTTAGTTCAAAACCCAAATTATTATGGCATCATCGAAGATTATCATGGGTTTGCTGAAGTGATTCACCAAAAAGGTGGCTTGTTTATTATGAATGCTGAAGGCCAAGCACTCAGCATCATCAAAACACCAGGGGCATATGATGCAGATATCGCTGTCGGTGACCTTCAATCGATGGGTGTACCTTTATCATTTGGTGGTGCATATATTGGCTATTTAGCAACGAAGCAAAAATATGTACGTAAGATGCCTGGTCGTATTTGTGGTATAACTACAGATGTTGATGGTAAACGAGCTTTCGTTTTAACACTACAAGCAAGAGAACAACATATTCGCCGTGCAAAAGCAAACTCTAATATTTGCTCTAACCAATCACTCTTAGCTTTGTTTGTTACAATCTATATGTCTACTATGGGAAAAGAAGGTCTTGTTAAAGTTGCCAAAGAATCTATGAATGGTGCACATTATTTATACAAAAAACTTCTTGAAACGAAAAAATTCGAGCCTGTATTTAACAAACCATTCTATAAAGAATTTGCACTACGTGCGACATTTGATGTCGAAAAATTTGAAAAAACATGCTTAGAGCATGGTATCTTAGGACCACTTCACATTAAAGATCATATCTTATTATTTGCAGTCACTGAAAAGAGAACTATTGAAGAAATCAATCAACTTGTTGAATTGGTGGTGAATGAAGCATGAAATACTATAACACACTGATTTTCGATCTTTCAACTGAAGGTCGTAGAGGCTATCAAATCGATGAGAAAAATTTACCAAATGCAGAGATTCCAGCACATTTATTAAGAGATGAAAAAGCGAATCTTCCTGAAGTGTCTGAATTTGATGTCGTTAGACATTATACAAATGTCAGTCAGAAAAATTTTGGTGTTGAAACAGGATTTTATCCTTTAGGATCTTGTACCATGAAATATAACCCAAAAATCAATGATGAGCTCGCTGGTTTAAGTGGTTTTGCAAATATTCACCCCTTACAACCTGTAAAAACAGTTCAAGGTTTGTTAAAGATTTACCATCAAACACAATCTATCTTATCTGAAATTTCAGGTTTAAAAGCCTACTCATTAAATCCATTTGCTGGTGCACATGGTGAACTAGCTGGTTTGATGATTATTAAGGCATATCATGAAAAAAATAAGGATTTTAAACGTAAATATATCATTGTCCCAGATTCAGCACATGGCACCAATCCTGCAAGTGCTACAGTATGTGGATTTGATACTATAGAGATTAAATCTAATATCGATGGTACCGTGAACCTTGAAGCACTAAAAGCTGTATTGAGTGATGAAATTGCAGGTTTAATGCTAACAAATCCAAATACAGCTGGTGTTTTTGAAAAAGATATTTTAGAAATTTCGAGACTTGTACACGAAGCTGGTGGTTTACTTTATTATGATGGTGCAAACTTAAATGCACTTTTAGGTAAAGCAAAACCAGGTGATATGGGGTTTGATATTACTCATATCAACTTGCACAAAACATTTAGCACACCTCATGGTGGTGGTGGTCCTGGTTCAGGTCCTGTTGGTGTTTGTGAGAAACTTGTCGATTTCTTACCTAACCCAATTGTTAAAGAAAAAGACGGATACTATTATTTTGAAAACTCAGAAGATTCTATCGGTGCATTAGGGCAATTTTATGGTAACGCTTCTGTGTACATCAGAGCGTATGTGTATCTTATGACATTTGGAAAAGAGCACATGAGCAAAATCGGTCCACGTGCTGTCTTAAATGCGAACTACATTAAAGATTCACTCAAAGATCTCTTTGATTTACCAATTAAAGGATATTGTATGCATGAGTTTGTTTTTGATGGACTCCTTGATCAATCAACAGGTGTTAAAACACTAGATATCGCAAAAAGACTCCTTGATTATGGATTCCATGCACCAACCGTTTATTTCCCACTCATTTTTAGTCAATCGATGATGATTGAACCGACTGAAGTTGAATCAAAACAAACGTTAGATCAATTTATTTCAGTGATGAGAACTGTTGTCAAAGAAGCGATTCTACAACCAGAGCTTGTTAAAACAGCACCTCATACAACCATCGTAAGACGTCTAGATGAAGCAAAAGCTGCAAGACAACCCATTTTAAAGTATAAAGATATCAAGTAAGAGGCAAATGCCTCTTTTTTGATAAAAAAAGAAATCCTTTTGGGATTTCTTATAAAGAAAATTCTTTAATCACTTTATCTGCTAATTCATTATAAACTTTACCAGCATCTTCTTTAGCTTGGAAAATAAAATCACCATTAATAGGTTGTCCTATAGGTACTTGACCTAACACAGGAACACCTAGTTTTTTAGCGACTTCTTCACCACCGCCTTGCCCAAATATAAAATCTCTTTTTTGATTACATGGGTTTAAGTAATAACTCATATTTTCAACAACACCAATGACTTCATGACCGATATTTTGTGCACCAATACCTGCCTTGACTGCAACGTGTGATGCATTCGTGTGTGGGGTTGTAACAACAAGCACTTTACTCTTAGGCACATAGGTTTTCACATCTAATGCGACATCACCTGTTCCTGGTGGTAAATCGATTAAGATAATATCGATTTGATCTTGCCATTTCACACCACTAAAAAAATGAACAAGCATTTTACCTAACATAGGTCCACGCCACATAAGTGGTTTTTCTGGTGGCATGAAAAACTCCGTCGAGATGACTTCTACACCATCTTTAGATAGTGGAATCATTTTTTCATCATCGGTTGATGATAATGGCTTAATGCCAATTTTCATGATATTAGGAATCGATGCACCATAAACGTCTGCATCAATAATACCTACCTTTTTGCCTAATCTTGTTAAAGCATACGCTAAATTAGCTGTAACAGACGATTTACCTACGCCACCTTTACCGGATGCAACAGCAAGATACTTAATCGGTTTTTCGCCTTCAGGTACAAATTCGGATTCGAAAAAGTCGATCTTAATACCTGGGAAACCAAGCTCTATTTTTACAAGCTTGATGATTTGAATTTTCACTTGTTGTTCATGTTTTTGTTTATCCTTAAGATAAATCTCTACTTCTGCAACGCCTGTAGGCCCAACAACAAGCTTTTTAATACCCTTAACATCCTTTAAAGGTTGATTAAATCCTGGATCTACGACTGCTTCTAATGCTTTTTTTAAGACTTCATACGTCATCAGTTCTTCACCTCTACATTATTATATCAAATAATAGGTCTAAGAGATTGAAAAACGATAAGTAAAATTGTCTTTCAATTGACATTTTTTTAAACAAAATGATGATAATCATTTATAATAAAGATAACTGGTTTAAAGGAACTCTGGGAGGTTTACATGAAGGTATCCTATGTAGCACCGATTAAAGGCGAACATCTTGATATATCATTAGCTCCTGATGAAACATTTAGAGAAGGACTTTTAGGTCCTGGTTTTGTTATCTATCCAAAGGATCATCAAGTCTATGCGCCGATTGAAGGCAAAATATCACTCTTATTTCCTACCCATCACGCGATTGCTATTACAGATGCACATGGTCTCAATATATTAATACATGTGGGCTTTGGTACAGTTGATTTAAAGGGTGAGGGATTCACTGTTCATAAAAAACTGCATGATGATGTGAAGCAAGGTGATCTCATTTTATCGTTTGATTATGCATTTTTAAGAGAACATGCTTTCTCCTTAGCAACAGCAGTTGTCTTTTTACAGAAAAAAGTTTTAACGATTATCGATCAAAAAGAAATCAATCAGTATACACATATGACATTAAACATAGAGTAAGGAGATTTTCTATGCTCAAAGGGATTCCCGTAAGCGAAGGCTATGCGATTGGTCAAATTCTCATTTTAGATGATGAAATCATTGACACAAGGAAAATACCATTTACAACAATAGATCAAGAGATACTTATTTTCCATGAAGCCATATCTCTTACAAAAACACAACTTATGCAATTAAAAGACATTGCACGATCAAAATTCGGCATAGATACTGCTGCTATTTTTGATGCGCATTACCTCATTGCTGATGATCCAGAACTTTATCAAGCAACCTTACAAATGATTAGAGAACATAAGGTTTCAGCATGTTATGCTATCGAGACTGTCATTGATCGTTTTATTGAACTATTTGATCATATTGAAGATGAATATATGAAATCAAGATCGATTGACTTAAATGATGTAAAGCTTCGGATCATCAAGAATGCATTGCATCAAGAAGTCGTTGATTTAGAATCAATAGAGGAACCAGTCATCTTAGTTTCAAAGGATATCAAACCATCACTTGCTGCACAACTGGATCCAAAATTTATTCTAGGGTTCATCACAGAAGCTGGTGGAAAAACCTCTCATAGCGCGATATTTGCTAGACTCCTTGAAATTCCAGCAATCACAGGTGTGAAAGATTTACTCAAAACCATTAAAAATCACACATCAATTATTATGGATGGTTATAAAGGAGATATACTTCTTACATACACAAAAGAAATAGCGGATAAATATCTTGCTAAAATGGAAAAGCAAATCAAAGAAAAAGAAAGACTTACCTCTCTCATTGGACAAACCACAGTCACAAAAGATGGTAAACCTTGTGCGCTATTAGCAAATATCACTTCTAAAAAGGACATCGATATTGTAAAAAGCTATGATGCTGAAGGTATTGGTTTATTTAGAACTGAATTTCTTTATTTAGATAAAAAAACATTGCCCACTGAAGACGAGCAATATCATGAATATCATGCAGTCCTTAAAACGATGTTTCCAAAACCAGTAACGATTCGTACGCTCGATATTGGTGGTGATAAATCACTACCAACATTGCATCTAAAAAAAGAGGAAAACCCATTTTTAGGCAAACGTGCTATTAGACTCTGCTTGGAAGAACAGGATTTATTTAAAACACAGCTTAGAGCACTTTTAAGAGCATCAACTCAAGGTAACCTTCGCATTATGTTTCCTATGATTGCAACACTTGAAGAATTTTTAAGTGCTAAAAATCTCTTAGAAAAGGAAAAGGAAAAATTGCTTGATGAGGGATATGAGATTGGATCATACCAACTAGGTATTATGGTTGAAATCCCATCTGCTGCACTGAATGCTAACATCTTTGCAAAACATGTGGACTTCTTCTCAATTGGCACAAATGATCTTGTTCAATATACGTTCGCTGCCGATAGAATGCATGAAGACTTAGAATATCTTTATCAGCCATTTAATCCTGCAATCATTGCTTTAATTCAAATGGTAACTAATGCAGCAAGAAAATACCACATCAAGGTTAGTGTGTGTGGTGAGCTTGCATCTGATCCAAAAGCAGCACTTCTACTCCTTGGTCTTGGAATAGATGAGTTATCCATGACACCTACTAAAATTCTTAAGCAAAGAGAAATTATTCAAAAGATTAGTTATGAAAAAATAAAAGAATTGACTAAAAATGTGATAGAATTAGAAAGTGAAAAAGATATTCAAGCACTTATTTTGAAGAATATGCCCAAATAAGGAGTCGATATAATGCTAGAAAAATCATATACATTAGTATCAGAAACAGGTTTACATGCAAGACCAGCTACAAATTTTGTTAGATTTATGTCAACACTGCCATCTAATGTTTATATCATTCATAAAGAGTTTGTCGCTGATGCAAAATCGATTATGGCTGTGATGAGCATGGGACTCTCTAAAGGAGCTACCTTTAAGATTCGCATTGATAGTGATCAAACATCTGTATTAAATGATGTGGAAAGATATTTAAAAGAAAACCATCTGATATAAAAATTAAGGGTCAGTACATATAACTCATGTACTGACCTTTTTTTGTTTATTTTTGAAATGCCTTCTTAAAATTATCTTTGATACGTTTAAAGAATTTGGTTTGCTCATAACTTAGGATAGCCACTCTATATACAGGAGCAACTAAGTATAACGAAAGAATTAAAATAATGCCAACAAAGAGTAAAGCAATCACTGCTTCTAAGGTAGATAACATACCACCCGCTAAGGCGATAGGTGCGACAATAGGTGTAAAAATGGGTATGAATGCCATGACTTTCAAGAATCCATCACCACCTGCCATAGGTGCGAAAATGCCAATATAGAACCCGCCTAATAGCATAAGCATGAGTGGTGATTGAAATTGTTGATAATCTTCTTGTGTAACAGCCATAGACGCAAATAGTGCTGCAACAGTTAAATAGAATAACGTCCCAATGACCATAAATAATAAAGTAAATGTTAAGATAAGTGGCCAATTTGGAAATACTTCTGCAACAAAACTTAAGAGTGACGTTTGACCTGTAGGTAAATTAATGGCTGGTGATTGAGCAAGTCCTTTACTTATCAATGCGCCAATCGTTCCATAGAGAATCGCTAAACCACCTTGTACAATCACGAAAATAATACTTGATGTGATTTTCGACAAGAAATGAATTTTTGCAGGTACAGATGCGATAATCGTTTCAATAGCCTTCGTTGACTTTTCTTCAATGATATCAACACCCACAAACTGCGTTGCCATAGTAATCAAAATAAACATCGGTAATGTAAGTAAGCTTGCTATAGAACCTAGCATCGCACCTTGCTCTGGGTCTTCATAATCAGGAGCGAGCACTGTTTCAAACGTAGGTCTTTCATAATTGCCAATTTGATAGTTAATAATTTGTAGTTCAATTAAGTTCATAAAGCCAGCATTCATTTCAGGATACTTACTATAAATCTTTACTGAAGGTGATGAGATATCACCTGTAAATTCAATCAAAACATCCTTTTCACTATCTAACCAAAATGCTTCAATATCAATCGTTTCAATGGTGTCAATCACATAAAATGTATAGCCCGAAAAAGGTGCATTGAAGCTTTCACTTAAATCATCAGCTAAATTGATTTCTGTTGTATCATTGAATATATCTATATTGATATTTTCGATCTGATCATCTTCATCACCAAAATAATTAATGATGCTTGGTAAATTAATAATACCAATCGTAAGTATTGCAATAACGATATTTGCTATCACAAATGCTTTTCTACCAATTCTTTTTTTGAGGCCATATTTGACTAAAAACTTAAACTTCTTCATCTTTTCGACCTACCTTTGCAATAAATATCTCTGATAAACTAGCTTGTTCAACATCGTATTTTTGGATATTTTTACATGTTTTAACATATTCAAATACATCCTTAGCAACATCATGATTTTCAATCTTAACAATCACTTCGTTTGCATTAACGATGACTTTTTCAACACCTTTAATCGTTTCTAATTGCTTAGGATCAACATCACCAACGATTTTTATGTTTTGTTTTTTATAATCTTTTTTTACCTGATCAATACGTCCTGAAATCACAGCTTTACCTTTTTCTAAAACAATGAGTTCTTCACAGAAAGATTCCACATGATCTAGTTGATGAGATGAAAAAACAACCATGGATCCTTGTTTTTGGAAATCTCTAATCACTTCGACAAATAACTCTGTGTTAATTGGATCTAATCCACTAAATGGTTCATCTAGCACAAGCAATTTAGGATTATTAATGATGGCTGATATGAACTGAATCTTTTGTTGGTTACCTTTAGATAGTTCTTTAATCTTTTTATTTTTGTATTCGGGTACACCAAATCGTTCTAACCAATAATCAAGTCTTTCTTCAATCATACTTGGTTCCATGTCTTTTAGCTGTCCAAAATATAACATAAGCTCTTTCACTGTGATTTTTGTCAGTAAAGAACGTTCTTCAATCATATAACCGATTTCATTAACATTATGATATCCAACTTTTTCACCGTTATATAATACTTTTCCTTCTGTGGGTTCTAATAAACCCATAATCATTCTAAATGTAGTTGTTTTTCCTGCACCATTGGTACCTAATAAACCGAATATATCTCCTGGTTTAATCGTGAAACTTAAACAATCTACAGCAACCAAGTCACCATAGAGCATGCGTGCATTTATGACTTCTAACATAAAAATTACCTACCTTTCAAAGATGTTTTTTCCAATCATCATCCTTATTTTTTGGTTTAGAGTCTCCCGAGAAAAGTAAAAGAACAATCAGTGCAATTACGCCTATACCGCCTATTGCCATAACTAAAATACCCATAGACATCCCTCCCGTTATGCTTGTATTATAGCACCGATTATTCTTTTTTACAATACTATTATTTTAAATTATTTTTTGTTTCTTTTTGAATCATTAGTAAAAATTCATCAAACGATACAGTAATTTGTGCTTGTTCACCATATTTTCTATAAGTAACAAGACCTTCATCTTTTTCATTATCGCCTAAAACAAGGGAATAAGGAATTTTTTGAGTTTGAACTTCTCTAATCTTATAGCCAAGCTTTTCTTGTCTTAGATCACTTTCAACACGATAGCCATGTTGTTTTAAGCTTTCATGAACTTTCATGACATAATCCATGTGAAGATCAACATTCACAGGAAGGACCTTAACTTGAACAGGCGCTAACCAGAATGGGAATGCACCCTTATACTCCTCTGTCAAGTATGCAACAAAACGTTCCATAGTTGATACAATACCTCGATGAATGACAACAGGACGATAGATATTTTTTCCATCTTCTCCTACATAGGTTAGATCGAATCTTTCTGGTAATAAAAAGTCTAATTGAATGGTTGATAGTGTTTCTTTATTACCTAAAGCGGTTTTAACCTGTACGTCTAGTTTAGGACCATAAAATGCTGCTTCACCTACAGCTTCATAATACTTAGCTCCAGCTTCATCCATGGCTTCTTTAAGCATTTTTTCAGCTTTTATCCACATATTATCGTCTGGGAAATATTTATGTGTATCCTCTGGGTCTCTATAGCTTAATCTAAACTCATAATCTGTAATATTAAAATCTTCATAAACAGCAAGTAATAATTCTAAGGTACGCTTAAACTCATCTTTGATTTGATCTGGACGCACAAAGATATGTGCATCATTTAGAGTCATTTCTCTCACTCTTTGAAGTCCTGATAATGCACCGCTTTTTTCATAGCGATGCATCATACCAAGTTCAGCAATGCGTAATGGTAATTCTCTATAGCTATGTACATCATTTTTATAGATCAGCATATGATGTGGACAGTTCATCGGACGAAGCACAAGCATTTCACCATCACCCATATCCATTGGTGGGAACATGGAGTCTTGATAATGATCCCAATGTCCAGAAGTTTTATATAAATCGACGTTTGCCATAATCGGTGTATAAACATGCATATAACCAAGACTAAGTTCAACATCAGTGATATATCTTTCAATGGTTCTACGAATGGTTGCACCCTTAGGTAGCCAGAATGGTAAACCTTGACCAGCCTCTTTTGAAACCATGAATAAGTCAAGCTCTTTACCTAGTTTTCGATGATCTCTTTGTTTTCTTTCTTCTAAAAGATTTAAATGGTTTTCTAAATCCTTTTTAGTTAAGAAACTAGTACCATAGATTCTAAGTAACATCTTATTATCAGAATTACCACGCCAATAAGCACCTGCTAAGCTTAAAAGCTTAAAATGCTTAATATAGCTTGTTGATGGTACATGCCCACCACGGCATAAATCCGTAAATTCACCCTGTGAGTAAACAGTTAATCCATCTGCCTTGAACTGCTCAATCAATTCTAACTTATAAGGATCTTTCTCAAAGATTTTTTTAGCTTCCTCATAAGATACTTCTTTTCTTTCGATTGAAAAATTCGCTTCAGAAAGCTTAAGCATTTCTTGTTCAATCTTTGGTAAATCCTCATCATTCACTTTATAATCTAAAAAGTCAACATCATAGTAGAAACCTTCTTCAATAGCTGGTCCAACACCAAAACAAACGCCTGGATATAAACGTGTAATAGCTTGTGCCATGAGATGCGCAGTTGAGTGATTTAAGACATCTAGAATACGGGCATCTTTATCGGTTAAGATTTCTAATTTGCCATCTTTCAATAAAGGTCTAGATAATTCTATGTAGTCGCCATCAAATATAGCAGCAATCGCTTTTTTGGCGAGGCTCATAGAAATACTTTCTGCAATACCTTTTGCAGATATGCCTTGAAGGAAAGCTTTGATGCTTCCATCTGGAAATTGAATGTTAATCATATAAATTACTTCCTTTCAAAAATAAAAAAGTCCTTAAGATTTCTCTAAGGACGAATCATCGTGGTACCACCTTAGTTCTAGCATAGCTAGCACTTATCATACGGATAACGGCGCGACCCGGACTAGTTTTTTTAGTCAACTCCAAGGTAGTAACATCTTCTAAGTCGCAGCTTTCACCGTCCTGCGTCGCTAGGTTTTGAAGATATCGTGTCCTCTTCTTCGTTATTCAACATCATTATATCACTTATAAATGAGAAATCAAGTATTTAATCATCCTTGATACTTTTCTTCTGACAATTTCACATAACTCATTAAATCTCTAAGTCTTTGAATAAGTCTACCTGCTTTAACTCTATTTAGCTCATCTTTATCGACCGTGAGTGCCTCAGCTAGTGTTTTTAAATCGTAATTAGATGTCACAAAGACTGGTAATTTTGCAGATAAACGGTATTGAATGATAGGGACTAAGATTTCATCTCTAAACCATGAGCTCATATTCTCGCCACCTAAATCATCAATCATAAGCACATCCGCTTGCTTGAGTTGATTGATACGTTCTTCTAAGTTACCTTCATTCATACCTTGTTTAATACTGCGTACTAAATCAGGCATATAGACAAAGAGTACAGTTATGTTTTTTTCAGCAAGTGCTTGTGCGATTGCGGAAATCAAATAACTTTTACCTGTTCCATATTTACCATAAATGTATAAGCCTTTATGATAATGATCTTTACGATAATTTTCAATAAACTCAGACGCAAGCTCTAAAGCCTTTTGTCTTTCTTCGTTTGTTACTTTAAAACCGGATAAAGAGGCGTCTTGAATATAAACCTCACTATCATAAAATTTTAAATGCGCTTTAATCTTTTGTCTTTTGAGTTCAATTTGCTTTTCTTTTGTGGGACGATAGACAATTTCAATATAGGGATCCGTCTTCAAATAAGGGACGTATCCATCCTTTTCATAATGTGTGTCTCGATCTTGAATGTATTGATACACTTTATAAAGATCCACATCTAAGATACTAAGACTTTTGGTTTCTTTGTCTTTTTCAACGACTTTTCTCATGTCTTCAAGTGTCATATTATCCCTCCAAATCTGCAAGTTCTTGCATATATTCATCCATCCAGTCAGGTTCCTTAACTTTCACTCTATCAGGTTTTCTCTTGGATCTAGTTTCATATTTGGTTTCTAGATTTTGTGCATAACTTAATGCATCTTCAGTGGTTTGAACACCTTTATTGAGCCAATCATGAAGTACTTTTTCCATATAGTTTATATTTGGTAATATGCCTTCTTTATGCTTTAAGACAAGCATTAAAATCACGTTAATAATACCTGGTTCTATGGCGTTTCTTTCTAATAAAGATGTTGCTGTTTGAAGAGCTATGCCCTGTTGATCTGTTTTTGCGTATTTTTGAATAATCAATTGTGGTGAAACATGATCAACGAGATTAGGTTTCTCAAGTGTCTTTGGTTGAATGGTTAAAAGCTTATGCTTTGTTTCATAATGCTGTTTAGCTTTTAGGTTTAATTGTGCAAAACTAATCATTTGTGTTTTAGATTTAGACGCGGATTCATATACTTCAATCATATCTTCTATATCAAACTGATACACAAAGGCTATCTTATTTAATTGTTCCTTGAATTTCTCTGTTAGAAGTTGAGATGTTTTTAGTCTTTCTGGACATTTTTCAACAAATGATTCGTAATTAAACTTATACGTTAAAAAAGATCCTCCATTTTGTGTTCTACCTTGAAGTGGATGTGGTACAGAAAGCAGATTTAAAGATTTAAACTCATAAAGTGCATCAAATGATTTTGTGATATGCTCATAACCTGATAAATCAGGAACCTGCATCTTGAATAGCTCAGTGAGTGTTTGCATATTCTTCTCACCAATCTCACTTTGAAGGTATGATCCAAATACAGTATCTACTAAAAATTGTTTTGCTGTGAGTGGTGCTTTTAAAACATAAAGAAAGTTATCTTCTTTTTGATACACTAATAAAAGGTTTAATGCTTCTAGTTTGTGTCTAATTTTTAAAAAATCCAATTGCTTTAAATTAAGTAAATCGAAAAGCTCTTGATGTTCATAAGTGTCTCTTCCTGTTTTATGTATCAACTGATAAAAGGTCGTGTAAAGTGCATGACCTTCAAGACCCATAAGTGGCTGATATAATAGCGCTAAAACTTTAAAATCAGCTGCACTTAAATCAGATTGTGTATAAAGTTGGAAAAAACTACGATTTTTCATATAGAATGCCTCGAACAATCTCATCTATTTTATAGTATAGAGCTTCTTTATGATCATGATTATCTACGACATAATCGGCATATGCCTTTTTTTCCTCTAAAGGCATTTGAGCTTGAATGCGTAAAAGTGCATCCTTTTTGCTTAAGTGATCGCGTGCCATGATTCTTTTTAATTGTGTATGCAAATCGACATAAATAAGCATTACTTTATCTACTTTATTTTGATAACCTACTTCAATTAAGAGTGGCATATCAATCACGATAATTTTTTCTTGCCTAAGTGTTTTTTTGAGCACATCAATTTGATTGAAAACACGAGGATGAATGATTTGATTCAGCTTTTCTCTTTTATCTTCATCTTCGAAAATCTTTTTGGCAAAGGATTTTTTATCATCTTTTGATGAAATGACCACACCAAACGTTTCTTCTATTTCATGCTTCATATCATCATCAAAAGCCCAAAGGTTTTTAACGATTTCATCGGAATCAATCACTGGAATATCTAATGATTTAAAGTGATTCGCTGCTGTGGTTTTACCACTTCCGATGCCACCAGTTAATCCGATGATGGTTTGATTAGTCTTGACAGTTTGGACAGACATAGGTACCACGTCCTTTAACTTTCATTTTTATGATTTTTGTTTGACATATTGGGCAGGGTTCATCTTTTTTCATATGAACTTGTAATTTTAATTGAAATCTACCATGCACACCAAGACTTGAGGTGTAGCTTCGTATCGTTGTGCCACCAAGCAAAACGGCTTCATCAAGTACTTTTTCTGCAGCATCTAAAATACGCTTAGCTTCTTCTATTTGAATATCTTTTCCTTTTCTTAAAGGATGTATGCGTGCGTGAAATAGTGTTTCATCGACATAGATATTACCTAGTCCACTGATAATCGTTTGATCCAGTAAGCATGGCTTAATTTCAAGGTTTTTATGCTTGATTTTATCGTAAAAGGTATGAAGATCCAGATCTTTAGGTTCCCTGGCAAGCTTGTTTAAAGGTGCTTTATCCATATATTGATCTAATGGCAATAAATCAAATGTCCCAAATTTTCTCACATCATGATATCTTAATGTGCGACCTGACTTAAAAGTCATAATGACGTGCTCATGCTTATCTTTTTCTTCATTTTCTTTGATAAAGAATTTTCCTTCCATCCTTAAATGTATGATAAGAGCATCTTCATCAAGTACAAAAATCAAATATTTACCCATGCGCTTGATGTCATGTACTGTTTGACCTTTAAGTTTTTCTTTAAACTGATCTTCATTCATATGAATCATCTTTGGATAAAAGAGTTCAACAGAAGTGATTGTCTCATTCAAGATATGTGCTTTTAGAGTCCGTCTGACTGTTTCAACCTCTGGTAGTTCTGGCATAATTACACCTCTACTTTAATGAATACCAATTTTTCCCAACATCACAAGATGTTTCTAAATCAACTTTCAATTTGAATGCTTGACGCATCATTTGAGGTACAAGCTCTTTCATCTCTTCAATTTCTGTTAAAGGCACTTCTAAGATGAGCTCATCGTGTACTTGTAATAAAATTTTTGATTTTTTATGATGTTTCTTTAGGTAATGATATAAATCAACCATTGCTTTTTTTAAGATATCTGCTGCACTACCTTGGATCGGTGCATTAAGTGCTGTTCTTTCTCCAAATGCTCTTTGAGAGTAAACAGGTGATTTAAGCTCAGGAATATATCTTCTACGTTTCATGATGGTTTCAACATATTCATGTGATTTCGCAAATGCTACAATATCTTCCATATAAGTTTTGATTTCTGGGTAAATCGATAAATAACGGTCGATAAATGCTTGTGCTTCTTTAGGTGTCACACCAATATCTTCAGATAGACTCCAAGCACCAATACCATAAATGATACCAAAGTTGACGGCTTTAGCAGCTCTTCTTTGATCAGGTGTTACGTTTTCTACATGAAAAACATCTTGAGCAGTTTTAGTGTGGATATCTTGTTTTTGATTGAATGCTTCAATGAGTGATGAAACATTTGCCATATCAGCTAAGACCCGTAATTCAATTTGAGAATAGTCAGCGCCTAAAAACTGATGTCCTTCTTGAGGTATAAAGATTTGTCTAATCTTTCTGCCTTCTTCTGTTCTAATTGGTATATTTTGCAAGTTAGGATCCAAAGATGATAGACGTCCTGTTGTTGTTAATGCTTGCATATAAATGGTATGTACTTTACCATCATCAAATAGATTTTGTCTAATACCTTCAATATAGGTAGAATATAATTTGGTGAGTTGACGATAATCCATGATCTCTTGAATGATTGGATGTGCATCTTTAAGTTTTGTTAATACTTCAACGTCTGTGGAGTAACCCGTTTTGGTCTTTTTACCGTTAGGAAGATTTAGATCTTCAAAGAGTACTTCGCCAAGTTGTTTAGGTGATCCTACATTAAAGGGCTTACCAGCGAGTTCGATAATGGATGCTTCAATCTCTCCTATACGAGCTTTTAATGCGTCACCTTGACGGTTTAACTCGTCTAAATCAACTTTAAGACCTCGATATTCCATATCTGCTAAAACCTCTGCTAAAGGTATTTCTAGCTCATTTAATAGTTCTAGTTGATCTTGTTCTTTAAGTGTTTTTATGAGTTTGTTTTTGAGCTCAAAGATAGCTTTTGCTTTAGATACAATATGTCTTTCATAGATTTCTTTTTCAGGTAATCCTTTTTTCGCACCTTTACCATAAACGACATCGTCATATAAAATATCTTCATAGTCAAAATGAGAAACAATACGCTTAAATTCCTCTTTACCTAAATGAGAATTGATGAGATATGCCGCTAAAAGTAAATCAAACGAGACATTTTCAATATCTAGTTGGTGCCACTTTAAGAAGACCTTAATTGCTTTAAAATCATAAACATATTTTTGAACAGATGCATCTGTGAGATATGTTTGAAATTGTATCGATGATAAGGCAAATTCAGGATCAAGATAGTAATATTTTTTACCATTTGATAGACCGATGCCCCATAATTTAGCTTTATGATAGTTATAGTCAGATAATTCCATATGCATCGCCATGCCATCTTGCAAGACTTTTTCGAGTGTTTTTTCATCTTTGATGATTTCATAATCCCAAGCTTCTTTAACATCTTCTTTTGTTTCCATTTTTTTAACAAAAACATGTAAATCTAAAGCTTGGAAAAAGGAAGCGAGTGCTTCTTTATGAGTTGGTTCAACGGTTAGGTTATCTGGATCAAATGAAATGTCTGCATTACAATCGATGGTTACAAGTTCCTTGCTCATGCGTGCTAAATGTTCGTTTTCTCGAAGATTTTCACCCAATTTACCTGAAACTTCATCTTTGTGTTCATAGATATTTTCTAGTGTTTCGTAAGTCTTAAGTAATTTAATGGCTGTTTTTTCACCCACACCTGGAACTCCGGGTATGTTATCAGAAGGATCTCCCATTAAAGCTTTTAAGTCAATCATTTGATCGTGTGTTAACTCATAGGCTTCATAAAGTGATTTCGGATTAAATGAATGTACTTCTTTCATGCCTTTTTTCAAAAGATTCACTGTAATGTTTTCATCAACCAATTGAAGCAAATCTCGATCAGATGAAAAAACTTCGACCTGGTATCCTTTTTTGGATGCTTGTTTGGCAAGTGTACCGATGATATCATCGGCTTCATAGCCTGGTTTTGAATATAATTTCACACCCATCAGTTCAATATATTCATTGACTAATGGTATTTGCTGTGCGAGCTCTTCAGGCATTTTGACGCGTCCTGCTTTATACCCTTCATAAGATAAATGTCTTTTTGTGGGTTCCTTTGTGTCAAATGCAACAAGTGCATGCTCAATATCTTCTGTAATAATTTTTTCAAACATGCCTACAAAAGCAAATAAGGCATTTGTAAAAACACCTGAGCTTGATTGCATGAGCTTGGCACCTGGATATGCTGTCGCATAATAGGCTCTAAACATAATGGAGTTCCCGTCGATTAATACTATTTTTTTCATGTTATAGTCTCCCCTTTACATCATTTTATCATGGAAAAAAGGCATAGTTTTCCACAACTTTTGTGGAGAAAAAAAGGGTCATTTAATTCTAAATTGACCCTTTCCTTTACCTTTGCCTTTTTTAGTTGATGCTTGCGGCATCATCTTTGATGGATTTTTTTGCAAGCTTTCTAGCTCACGTTCATCCATGTTCATCATCTTTTTCATCATCTTCTTTTGTGCATCTAAGGATTGTCTAAGCCTATTCAAATCGGCTACAGCCATGCCTGCACCACGTGCAACACGCTCTCTACGTCTTGATGACTGATCTATTAAGGAAGGATCTTTTCTTTCGGCTTCAGTCATACTGCTAATGAGAGCCCCCATTTTTTCGAATTGTTTATCATCCACTTGAGATGCTGCTTGTTTGAGCTGTCCCATACCTGGTATAAATCCTAAAATTTTTGAGACAGAGCCCATGCGTTTAATCATTTTAAATTGCTTCATAAGATCGTTATAGTTAAACGTATCACTCATGAGCTTTTCCATCATATTCTTAGCTTCATCTTCATCAATAGATTCAGTCGCTTTTTCAATGAGTGTTAAGACATCACCCATGCCTAAGATGCGGGAAGCCATTCTTTCTGGATGGAAAACCTCAAAGGCATCCATTTTTTCGCCAGATGATGCAAATTTAATTGGAATACCAGAAACTTCCTTTATAGATAGTGCAGCACCACCACGTGTGTCACCATCTAATTTGGTTAAGATAGCACCTGTAGCTTCTAATTGGTCATGAAATGATTTACAGATGTTTGCTGCATCTTGACCTGTCATTGCATCAACGGTAAGTAAGATTTCATTTGGTTTAGCAATCTCTTTGACGTCGATTAATTCTTGCATCATTTTTTCATCAATATGAAGACGGCCTGCTGTATCGATAATGACAACATCGTAATGATTTTCTTTAGCATAAGCTAAACCATCTTTAACAATCGTTCTTGCGTCAATAAGGCCTTTTTCAAAGACTTCAATGCCTAAACCTTTACCGATTGTTTGAAGCTGTTCTATGGCTGCAGGACGGTAAACGTCAGCAGCAATAAATAAGACTTTCTTTTTATCTGTTTTACGAATGTATAAACCGAGCTTACCGATTGCTGTCGTCTTACCAGAACCTTGTAAACCAATGGTCATAATCGTTGTTAAGCCTTGTATGTTATATCTTAAGCCTTCTGCTTTTTCACCCATAACGCGCTTTAGCTCATCATGTACAACTTTAACAACTTGTTGACCAGGATTCAATCCTTTAAGGATTTTTTCTCCCATCGCTTCTTCTTTAACATGCTGAATAAATGATTTAACAACTTTAAAATTGACATCGGCTTCAAGTAAAGAAAGACGCACTTCGCGCATCATTTCATCAATATCTGATTCATTTAAATATCCGCGGCCTGTCATGCGGCGCATCGCCATTTGCAATCTTTGGCTTAAGCTTGTTTCTGCCATTATGTATCCAACTTTCTTAATCTTTCAAGTAATTTAATATCTTTTGTTTTTTCGATATCATCGATTATATGTTTTCGTTCTTCTTTTTTTGATTTAAGGTGCAATTTTGATTCATAATCATTTAAGTGCTCTTTTGCTTTTTTAAGCAAATCAAAAACAGCATTTCTGCTCACTTGATAAAGCTCAGATATTTCTTGAAGTGAATAATCTTCTAAATAATAAAGTTCAAAGTAGAGTCTTTGCTTATCAGAGAGTAAAATACCGTATAAATCAAAGAGTTCATTGAGTTGTTCTTTTTTTGCGAGGGCTTCCAAATTTTTACTCCTTAAAAGAAATCTTTAAATAATCCATAGATATATTGTTCTATATCAAACATAACTAAATCATCGATTTTTTCACCGAGACCAACATATTTAATTGGCAAACCATATAAATGACGAATCGCTAAGACAATACCACCTTTAGCTGTACCATCTAGCTTTGTTAAAATAATTCCAGATACATCGGTAGCTTCCTTAAAGACTTCAGCTTGACGCATACCGTTTTGACCTGTCGTAGCATCGATTACAAGCAGTGTTTCTTGAGGTGCACTTGGACATGTCTTTTGAATAACGCGCTTCATTTTAGAAAGTTCATTCATTAAATTCACTTTTGTTTGAAGTCTACCTGCTGTATCACATAGTACAATATCATACTGATCTTTTTTAGCAATCTCTAATGCATCATAAATAACTGATGAAGGATCAGTACCTGGCGCTTTAGCATATACAAATGTGTTAGATCTTTTACCCCATTCAATGAGCTGATCAATCGCACCTGCTCTAAATGTATCACCAGCAACCATCATCACTTTCTTGCCATCATCTTTGAGTTGTTTAGCTAGTTTTCCTATGGTTGTTGTTTTACCAACACCGTTCACACCTACAAAAAGATAGACATTAAGTTCACCTTCATCATAATTCAAATCAGTTTGAACAAGTTCACCTTTAAGATAAATTTCAAACATTTTATCGACGATGATTTCGGCTAAATCAGAAGGATCTGTCATATGTTTGTTTTCTACTTCTTTTTTGAGTTCTTCAATAAAATAAATGACAGTATCAACACCAATATCTGCTTGTATGAATAAATCTTCTAAAGCATCAAAAAGCTCATCATCAATTTTTGATGATTTTGCTAAAATAGCTTTTAAATTAGATAAATTTTCTTTTGATTTATGTAACCCTAATTGATACTTATCATTCTTTGGTTTTTTACCAAACAATTTTTTAAATAACCCCATAATGCACTCCATTTTTTCCTTGATTATTATACCATAAAAGAAAAGAAAACCGAAAGCTATTCTTTCGGTGATTGTTTGATAAAATGGATGAGTTCATCAAAGTTTAAATGCTGGCTCATCTCATCGACATACTCTAAATAGAGAATCTCTCTTTGCTCATTTAAGACAAAGACTGATCTTGCTTGTAACCTAAGTTCTTTAATGAGTGTGCCGTATTTATGTGCGAAATCCAAATCGATATGGTCACTCAATGTAATCACATTGTTTAAACCAGCATTACCACACCATCTAGCTTGAGCAGTAGGTAAGTCATTGCTAATTGTGATGACTAATACATCTTCTCTTTCTGCAAGTTCGCTATTTACCGTTCTAGCTTGAACATCACAAACAGTAGTATCTAATGATGGCACAACGTTTAAGACGATGTATTTGCTTTTAAAATCTGATAAACTTTTGAATTCATTTTTGGTATTTAAAGCTTTAAAGTCTGGCGCGATATCGCCAACTTTTTTTGTGTCTCCTAAGAGGGTAATTGGCTTTCCTTTGAATGTCTTCATGGTTACACTTCCTTATTAAAGTATTCTCTTATATTATACCATATTTTTATTTTTGCACGTGAATTGATAAGTCCCTCTAAAAAGGCTTAGAGGGACTTATCTAAAGGGGATTTTGTGTGCATAAATGCACAACAATAGGGGATAAGTAGCATCCTTGCGTGGATGCATTTACATATTATCACTAATTATTCTATTTGTAAAGTATTTCAATAATTATGGTAGATGGTGAGAAAATCAGTCTTTTTTAATATATTTACACTTAGGAAAACCAGAGCATGCCACAAATTCACCATATTTTGATTTTCTAATGACGAGAGGTTTACCACACTGTGGGCAAATTTCACCTGTTGCTTGTGGCCCTACTTTCTTCATCTCTTTTTCTGCTGTTTCTACCATCGGGATAAATGAATGATAGAACCTAGAAATAAGATGTGAGCCTTTTTGCTTACCATCTGCAATCTCATCTAAAACATGCTCCATTTTAGATGTGTATTCAACATTAATGATCTTATCAAAGAATAGATTAAGCTGTTCTGAAGTAAGTTTCCCTTGAGGTGTTGGTTTAAATCTTTTTTCTGTGATTTCAACATAATCTCTTGATTTTAATGTTTGAATGATTTGTGCATAGGTAGAAGGTCTACCAATCTCTAATGATTCAAGTTCTTTAATGAGTGTTGCTTCTGAGTACCTTGTAGGTGGTGTCGTCACTTTCTCAATGGATATAACTTCTTTTGCTTCTAGTTTTTGGCCTTGCTCTAAATGAGGTAAAATCTTATCTTTCGTTTTCTGTTCACGGTATACCTTTAAATGACCATCAAACTTTTCAATCATACCTTCTGCTTGATAGATATGCCCGTGACTACTTAGTGTCACTTTCGTCATATCAAAGATAGCTGGCGCCATGAGTGAAGCGACTGCACGCTCATAGATACGTTTATATAGTTTTAATTCATCTTTAGCTAAATATTTTTCCATAAGTTCTGGTGTGCGTTCTAATGATGTTGGTCGAATACCTTCATGAGCATCCTGTGCATTTTCCTTTGTGGATACAGTATACTTACCTAGATATTTTTTACCATATGTTTTTTCTATATATTGATTCGCTTCTTCAATAAATGGTTGGGCTAATCTTGTAGAATCTGTTCTCATATAGGTAATCAAACCGACAAGTTCACCGTGTATTTCTTTACCTTCATAAAGTTGTTGTGCGACCATCATCGTTCTTGATGCACTCATATTTAAATGAGAAATTGCATCTTGCTGTAAGGTCGATGTAATAAAAGCTGGTTTAGCACTTCTTCTTGATTCTCTTTTTAATACTTCATCAACATTAAAAGGAGAAGTCGATGCTAAAACAATGTGATCTGCTTCTTCTTTTTTAAGTCTTTGTTGCGCTTTAATCACATAATTAGCCTTAAAATGTGAGAAGCTTGCTTCTATTTCATAATAGGTCTCAGGAATAAATGCATCAATCTCTTTTTCTAAATCAACAATAAGTTTGAGTGCAACACTTTGTACGCGACCTGCAGATTTTGATTTGATTTTAGATTGTAATAATTTTGATAATTTAAATCCGATGATACGGTCTAGTATTCTTCTAGCTTCTTGTGAATAAACAAGATGCTGATCAATCGTTCTAGGGTGCTCTAAAGCTTCTAAAATCGCTTTTTTGGTGATTTCTCTAAAAACAATTCTATTTGGTGCTTCAGGACTTAATCCTAAAACTTCAGCTAAATGCCAACCGATTGCTTCCCCTTCTCTATCAGGGTCGGTTGCAATCAAAACATCTCTATCTTTACTATATTTTTGTAATTCTTTAATAATTTGTTTTTTACCAGGTATCGTTACATACTTAGGTTGAAAATGATTTTGGATATCAAGTCCTAAACCATCTTGTCCAGAAGTTGCTAAATCTCTAATATGTCCTTTAGACGACAAAACAATCGTGTCGTTACCGACATAACTTGCGATGGTTTTTGATTTAGATGGTGATTCGACGATAATCAGTTTCTTCTTCATGACATCACTTTCCTTTTCCATACCAATTATAGTGTTTAATTTTTTATTGTCAAGCGAAAAAATTATTGCTCTTTCATATATATATTATTTAAATATATATTTTTTTTTTCGCTTTATATTATGGGAAAATGTTGTAAATTACTTTGAAATTAAAAGGGTATCTTTCTATATATAAAGAAAAAAACCAACATGAGTCGGTCATTTTTTCTTAAGTAATGATTTGATGGGTTCAAAGGTTTTACGATGAATTGGCGTAATACCATATGTGTAAATAGCTTCGATGTGTTCTTTTGTTCCATAGCCCATATGATGTTTAAATCCGTAATTTGGAAAGAGTTTATCCATTTCAATCATATATTGATCTCTTGTTGTTTTTGCAACAATCGATGCCGCAGCAATCGACATAGATAATGTATCTCCTTTGATGATACTTTTTAAAGGGATGTTGATTTCCATAGGCATCGCATCAATAAGTAGAAAGTCAGGTTTTATTTTTAAACTCTCTATAGCTGATAGCATCGCTTCTTTGGTTGCTCTATATATATTAATCAGATCAATCTCTTCTTGAGATGAAATGCCAATACCAATTGCTAGTGCTTGTTCTTTAATCTCTTTAAGGGCGAGTTCTCTTTTTTTAGGTGATAGTTGTTTAGAGTCATTGACATATTTAAATTGAGCACCTTTTTTCAAAATAACTGCTGCAGCAACCACAGGTCCTGCTAATGGTCCACGGCCGGCTTCATCGACGCCTGCGACATATTGGTAGCCTAAATCATAAAGTTCTTCTTCATATTGAAACATGTTCAAGTCTGTCAAAAGATAATCCTCCAAGCTGATGGTTTCTAATATCGGTTAAGATGATTTGATATACTCTATCATAATCAATTTCTGCACCTTTTAATAATGCACCTCTTAATTTGCCGATATGATCAAGAATGTCTATAAAGGATAATGTTGGATCCACTTCGTATCTCTCTTTTAATCTATTAGGATAATAAGTTTTTAGGAAGTTAATGGCATAAGAAACAACATCATCTTCTGGCAAAATATTATCTTTTATTGCACCAGTGATGGCTAAATGGTACCCAACTTTAGGATCATCAAACTTTGGCCATAGAACACCTGGTGTATCTAAAAGCTCAAAATCATCACCTAATTTAATCCATTGTTGCGCTTTGGTTACACCTGGCTTATTACCAACTTTCGTTGCTGAAGATTGAGATAGCCGATTGATAAGTGTTGATTTTCCTACATTAGGTATACCTAAAATCATCGTTCTTAAAGCACGTCTTTTCAATCCTTTTTCTTTTTCTCTATCTAGTTTTTCCTTAAGAATTGCTTCAGACACTTCTCTAATTTTTTGAATGTTTTGTCCTGATTGAGCATCAATTTTTAATGCGTAATATCCTTCATTTTGATAATGTTTAATCCAAGTATTCAAGATTTTTTGATCGGATAAATCCATTTTATTAAATAGGATAAGTGTTGGTTTATGTTGTGTGATTTTTTTGAGCTCAGGATTCATAGATGATAAAGGAAGTCTTGCATCTAAAAGTACAATCACTAAATCCATTAATTTTAATTTTTCTCTAATCTCACGAAGCGATTTAAACATATGCCCCGGAAACCATTGTATTTGTTTCATCAATCAATACCTCCGATTGGCCAAATCTTATAAATTGCTTTCCCAACTAAATCTTTTTCATAAATCGCTCCGAAATTTCTTGCATCATAAGATGCTGGTTGTCCTTGATAACCATTCGCGTTATCACCAAAAGCGAAATATAAGCCTTCCTTTAAAATACCATTTTCCAATGATAACTCCATAATCTCTTTTTGAGATTCACGAATATAGTAGGGTTCATTCGTTGGTGCTATGATCATCTCACCATTGATTTCAATATAATAATCATATGTGGTTGAGTTAACACTCACAAAAGTAATTTCATCACCAGGTATTGCATATAATCTTTTTATAAAGAAGATTTCATCAAGAGATCCAATGACATTACCATTTTTATCTCTTTCATAATACATGGATTCAGGTACTAATGGGTATGATTCAGGTGTGATTTTGACAATCACGACATCATATCTTTCTGGTTGATATTGAAAATGATAGATTAAGATACGTTCATTTTCTTCTAGAGTTGGATTCATTGATGAATGCTTCACATCAGATGGCAAGATAAAAAACATAAATAATGTAAAAAGTGCCATCATGGAAACTGATAGAAAAGAAAACCAATCTAAAATTTCAAATCGATATTTTTCAAAGAATGTTTTGTCGCTAATCATAGCTTGATGCTTAGACTGATGAATACTAAAAACTGTTGAAAAAATGGAAAAGATGGTGGTAATCACAAATCCGATCATACCCCATCTTAGACCTAATTTTGAAACATTCAATGCATAAAGTATGATGGTCGTCATCATCAAAATGATTGTCATGATTAATGTTTGATATGCTTTTCTGACGCTCATACCTGTTCCTTCTTTTCTAAATGTGATTTAAGATATCCTCTAACTCGTGTACGTTCACAAGCACTTCTCTTGCTTTAGTACCTTGACTTGGTGAAACGATATCATATTGCTCGAGCATTTCAACTAGTTTTTGTGCACGATTAAAACCGATTTCAAATTCTTTTTGGATTGAATTAATGGAAGCATTACCTGTTTGAACAACAAAATAAGCAACGTCATTAAAAAGATCATCGGAAACTGCTTCACGCATTTTTGCTTGTTGTTTTAAAGCATCATGCTCAAAAATGTATTGTGGCTCATATTGATTTCTAATAAAATCAGTCACTTGATAGATTTCATCATCTGGAATGTAAGCACCTTGCAAACGATGCGTGCGATCTGATCTTTTGAGTAGCATATCGCCTTTACCTAAAAGTGATTCAGCTCCAGCACCATCTAATATGGTTGTTGAGTCAACAAAAGATGCCACCTTAAAGGCGATTCTTGCTGGAATATTTGATTTAATCGTACCTTTTACAACATCCGTTGTTGGTCTTTGGGTTGCGACAAGCAAATGAATACCTGCTGCTCTTGCTTTTTGTGTAATACGTTGAATCGCATCTTCGACATCGTGAGCTGCAACCATCATTAAGTCTGCTAACTCATCAATCACTATGACGATGTAAGGCATTTTTTCTTCATCAACGAGTCCACGTTTGACATTATCATTAAATGATCTAATATCTCTTGCTCTTGAATTTGCAAACATTTGATATCTCTTATCCATTTCAGTGGTTGCCCAACCGAGTGCTGCAGCAGCCATTTTGGCATCTGTAATCACTGGTGTAATTAAATGTGGCAAATTGTTATAGGGTGTAAGCTCAACCATTTTAGGATCAATTAAAATGAGTTTTAAATCCTCTGGTGAGTTCTTTAATAATAGTGAAACTAAGACAGTATTTACACACACACTCTTACCTGAATTGGTTGCACCTGCAATTAAACCGTGAGGCATGGATTGAATATCAACGTAGATATTCTCACCGTCAATATCAACACCTAAAGCAATCTTTAAAGGATGATCATAATCTTCCATAAACTCTTTCGTATCAACAACATTACCAAAGGCTACGATTTCTGGTTTCACGTTAGGCACTTCTAATCCAACGTAAGGTTTTCCTGGAATCGGTGCTTCAATACGTAGTGATTTTGAAGATAAATTCATCATCAAATTATCTTGAATATTTAAGATACGTTTGACATTAACCCCTGGTTCTAATTGAATTTCATAGCGTGTAACCGTTGGACCTTTGGTTGAACCACTCACTTCACCTTCAATACCAAATTGTGCAAGCGTTGCATTAATCACATCAATCTGATCTAAAAGCCATTGTGGTTTTTCATTTAAATCACGATCTTTTTTACTAAAGATTTTGACACTTGGATAAATATATGAAGGCTTTTCAGGTGTTAAGATGTTTCTTTTGGGCAAGTATGCAGTCATATCTTCTTGATCTTCTTCATATGAAATATGTGTGGATGTACCAAAATCGGAAGCGACAACAGATTTTTCTTTTTCTTTTACTTTTTCCTTTTCTCTTCTAAAGGTTTCAACAAAAGGTTCTTTTTCAACCTTTCTTTCTTCTTCCATAGGTTCAATTTGTGCTACACGTCTTTCTTTTTCTCTTTCTACTGAAGGATTCATCTTAAAAGGCATGTCATCTTCAACCTTTGGTTTTTGGTATTTGGATCCAATCGGTTGGATCACCCGTTTAGTTTCTTTTTCCTCATGCCTAATTTCTTTTTCTGGTTGATAATCAGAACCACCAAAATATTCTGATCGTGTTTTATGAGATACGATATTTGTAAACTCATAATACTTATTGCCATGCTTACGAATTGCTTCTTGTTCGGTTAGTTTGGGTTTTGTTCTAAAGGCATCAAAACGTCTTGTGGTATCGCCTGTATCTTTTACTGTAAAAGGCACTGTGACAACATCTTTTACGCTCGTACCAAAAATAGGCGAAATGAATCTACTTTTTTGATATTTGAGTTTTCCTCTAATACCTTCAATTTTAACAAATTGGAAAATGACAAAAGGTTCTTTGATGATTTCTAAGTTTTCTTCTCTTACCTTTTTCATAAGTCATCATCTCCTGTAACTTTTTCTATATCTTGGTAAAGCTCATCAATACCAGTATCAATCGTCTTTTCTTCATTAAACATCTTCTTGCTATATATTTTGTAGGTTTCTTCACCTGTAATCGCAATAATTGACATCCCAATTTTCACCATAATCATTGGTAATACCAGAGCGGTTGTACCTTTTCTAATCCAATAGACTGGATTAACAGCATTCATGGTTGCGACTGCTACCTGGGTGACCTTATTAAACTTCTTAGCAGTTTTAACAAACGGATTGTTTTCAATTTTGACACGTGTATTATTCATTTCAACGATTTTGCTCAGTGTCATACCTCTGGTTAAACCTAAGATTTTACCACTTAACATTTCTTCCACACGGTCTGTAATATAATGATTGAGTTTTAAAGTTTCATCAATTGTTAGTTCCAGATAAGGATATCTAGAATTCGGGTAAAACTTGCTTGCGATATCTACGGATAACTCTCTATTAATATCTAAAAGATACTTAAAAAAACCGATACGATCGCGTTCGCTTTTATTTTTAAAAAGACTTTGTGCATCTAAAATAAGCATCTTGATTTCTTCTTCATCAATATCTTCTTCATCTGCTTTTCTAAATTTTAAGCCTTTGTCTAAGCTTTTTAAAACACTATAAAGATAAATGAGTAACATAAGGAAAAAACCAAAGCTAATACCTAAAATAAAGCTAATAAGTGTTGATAAATCTAAGTTAATAGGGCCAATAGATATAAAAATATGCATGCTTCAATTCCTCCTTATAGAATATTATATCACTAATCCATAAGGATTAGATAGGAAGATATCAAGTAATGACAAAAAAGGAATACCGCAGTATTCCTTATGTTTAAGTTAGAATGACATCGTTATAGAATGTATAGATGAGCACTGAAACAGATACAACACCTTCAATTTGATAAGAAACATTCATTTGGCTGATATAATAAAGCGTATCTTGACCATAAATGTTATCTATATAGTCTAAGATAAGATCTGGACTATCTGTTTGGAATGTCACTGACATACTTATAAACTTAATTGTACTAGGTAGACTATGTGTAAATGGTGTTGCTGCATCTAGTTGATAGGAAACTTGATAATTTGATGCAAGTGATAATCCTGATAAGTTTCTAACATATTCTAATTCTCTATGGACTTTATTTTGATCAAATGTATTTGGTAAATATTGAATGATTTCGCCAATCTCATGATATGTCACTTGATTCGTGTTCTGCAAGAGTGTATTAATTTGACGTTGAATGACGCGTTCTTCTTGAACAAGATCTTGATATCGATTATTTTGAATATTTGTAACAAGTAAATATCCAACAACTAAGAATATAAAGATGAAAAATAAATAATAGAATGCTTTGATTTGAGAGATCTTTCGACCAAAAATGTCATATTTACGCATAATTGATCACCACCTCTAACACATTAGTCTGAGTAAATTTTGTCGCTGGTTTTTGAATCATCCATCTTGTTTCAGATGCCTCTCCAACAATACCATAAGTTTCATAAATCTCTAATGCATATTCAATTAAAACCTCTTCATTTAACGCCGTTAAGATAAACTTGATTTCCTTTTGTTCGGCCCTTAACTGGTAATTGATAATTGCAATATCCGAAGGTAGCAAACTGATTAAATCAGAAAGATGTGGTGCTTGTGAAAACTCATGTGCACTAATTAAATCATAGGCATTACTATAGTTTTGTTGAAGGAGTGAATAGTTTGGATTTTGAGGCGTTTCGTCTCTTAAAGTATTGAGTTGTGTTTGAAGTGCGTTGTTTCTATTTTGTTGAAACTTAATATCTTCCTGAATCGCATAAAATGGCATATAAATTAAAAACATAAATGCGACTAAGCTAAACGCAATGATATTAATATAGTTACCATAGGTAATTGATCTTTTTGGTCTAATCAGTTTGAAATCTGATAAATAATTGATGTCTTCTTCATAGCTTTTTGCATAAGCCATTGTTGGTATAGCCACTTTGGGTAATACATTAATAAGTGGGTTAAATAGCAATTCTTCACATACTTTTGCTTTGAAGGATCTAAGCTTTTTAACAAAATCCTTTTGAACAGATTCTAAATCATAATCTGGGTCTAATGAGAATAAAACAACACCATGTATGTTCTTCTTTCCTTTTCTCATGTTGTATTTATAGTAGTTAGCGATTCTTTCAACATAGTTTTCAATGGCTAACACATATTCTTCATGTCCGCCTTCAATATCTTCAATTAAGTTAAAGATTGGGATACCTTGTTCAATAATTTGAATCGAATATGCACCATCATAAATTGAAACAAACATGAGTGTTTCATCTTGTTGTTCTTGATGGTTTTTTATGTATAGCTTGTATTGTGGTAATACAGCAATTTCAAAATGAACTTCTTTAGCTTTTAAGCGGTCATAAATATCATGATATGCATGAAGCAATTCAGCATCAGAAACGATGCCAATGATGCGTGTAGCATCTTCTTGTTTTTCTCTAATGATGGATGTGATTGCTGATGATTCATAGGGCAGATAAATGGTTTTTCCGATTTGGGATTGAATATAGTCTTCATGTGAGAGTTTGCCTAAATCTTCATCTTTGATTTTGATATCTCTAATAAGATAATTTTGATCATGTAAGATATGAATGATTTTTCTTGGCTTAATGTTTTCTTTAATGAAAAAAGCATTCATTGTTTGAAGAACAAGTTCTGGCTCTTTGATATAACCATTTTCTATAAGTCCTTTGTCAAATTGAACGAAACCAAAAAACGATTGGTCAAATGGTACACCAATTTCATAAATACCCGCTTGTTGGTTTGAAAAGTAAATGGCTAGATCTTTCGATTTTCTCATGATGGATCACACTCCAAGTAAAGATAAATATGCTTTAATTATCGCATCACCATATAAAAAACTGATAAGTGATGCAAAGAAAATAAAAGGAACAAGTGGTAATTCAAGAGATTTATCTCTTAATTTAATGATACCATATAAAAAACCAAATAAAGATGCTAAAAATAAGGTGAATATGCCTAACTCTATAGTGAGAATTAAACCAATAAAAATAAAGAGTTTTACATCCCCACCACCTAATGCTTCTTTTTTGTATATTTTAGATGCGACGTAACTAATTGAAAATAACAATAGAAATAAAAGAGCAGATGACATAAGGTATGGCAAAATATTTGCTTCATAAATTCTAATGATAATCATCATCACTGCACCCATCATCCAAACTCGATCAATAACGATTTTATAGTATAAGTCTGATATAGATTCAATCATTAGAACAGATATTAAGATGATATAGATGATTAAAGATATGTTGAGTCCATATGTTATATAACCTAATAAGAAAATGAGTCCACCTATTACTTCAAAGATAAAGTGTTTGATACTAATTTTTTCATGACAGTATCGACATCTTCCTTTGTTTAATAGATAGCCTATAATTGGTAAGATATCAATCCATTTTAATGGTTTATCACAGGATTCACATATAGATCTACCCTGGATAGATGATACTTTAGGTAGTCTATAACCTATGACATGGTAAAAACTAGTAAACAAACTACCTAGGTAGAAGATAAAGATGTATAAAAGAAATTGCATAAGTTTCACTCATTTCTTTATGAAAAAAGGAGGCATCTAAATACCTCCCAATTGGATGCCTAAAATGAATTAATCTTCGTAAACAAGATGACCGTTAATGTATAAATCTGTACCTACTGTACCTAAAGCATCTGAATAAACAGATACAACACCACCAGATACAACAACATAAATATCTGCTGCATCGACTGCAACTGTGCCATCAAAACTAAACACATTAGTCTTTAAATCGACGAATTCGTCATCTTCTAGGTCTTGAATTGAGAATGGGTCTGTGTTTTCAGCATAAACCTTAGCTTGTTCCTCAATTGTTGTCCAAGTAGCTTCTGCTGCTCTTTGTTCTTGTCTATCGATTAAACCACCAATCGTTGGTACAGCAATAGCAGCGATAATCCCTAAAATAACAACAACTGCTAATAATTCAATTAATGTTACCCCTTTTTTATTTTTAAGAATTTGAGTCATGTAATGAATCCTCCTATTTTTCTCTTTTCTTATAATTAAGTTTATCATTTAATTATCAAAAATCAATATATTTTAAAACTATTTAATGAAATTGTAAGAACTAGATTTGACCGCCTAATGAAAGCATTGGCATCATAATAGCTAATATTAATACACCAACAATGGCATAGACAACAATCAGTAAGACTGGTTGTATCGAATTTTTGATTTGCTCTACACGAATTTCAGAAATACCATTATAATAATTAGATAAATTTTCCATGAGTTTTGGAATGTTTCCAGTTTTTTCACCTGTAGAAATCATACGTGCCATAATCGGATCAATATATGGACTTTCTTCAAAAGCTCTAGCAAATGGTTTCCCATCTTCGATATAATCTAATGTTTTATTAATAAGTCCTTTATATATTTCGTTATTTAAGATACCTCTCACTGATTGTAAGGCTTTAATTGAATTGACTCCATTAGAAAGCATTTGTGTCAGTGCGTTTGCAATTAATATTTGGTTGTTCATTTGAATGAGCCCACCAAATATTGGCATCTTTAAAAGTCCCTTAGTGATTGCAGTCCTAAATCTTTTAATCTTTTGATATCCATAAGTGAATAACACAATAAATGCTAATATAAAGAGCACAATATAAAGAGCATACTGTTGCAAAAAAGTTCCTACATTGAGGAAAAAGAGTGTAATACCTGGTAACTCAGCACCTTCAAAGCTTTGAAATAATCCTGTGATATTCGGAAAAACAAAGATAAGCATCCCAAACGAAATCACCAATGCAGCCACCAAATAAATGATAGGCATCCGAAGAGCTCCTTTGATTTCTGTTGAAATCTTTAATTGATGCTCAAAATAATCTGCCATTTTTATGATTGTTTCGCCTAGCTCGCCTGAAATTTCACCAATTTCAACCATTTGAACTAAGAGATTAGGAAATTCTTTTGGCTTTCTAGATAATGCTTTACTAAATGAAAAACCATTATTAATGTCTTGATAGAGTTCGAAATATAACTTTCGATGTAATCTTTTTTCTTGTTGTAAGGATAGTAACTCTAATGCATTAATCAGTTTAATTCCTGCATTTAATAAAGATCCGAGTTGCTTTAAAAAGAAGATTAAATCTTTCGTCTGCAAGACCTTACCAATGGTGATTTGATCGAGTTTACCTAAAATGTTTCGATATTCAGTAATTATTTCTATCTGATAATTTTTGGTTTGTAAATATTTGACAACCACATTTCTGTTTAAGGCTTCTATCTTTCCTTTTACTTCTTTACCGTCTGCCGTTTTAGCGATATACTTATAGTTTCTTAATTCCATAAGCTTACTCCAACTCGCTTGCGACTTTTAGGACTTCTTCTAATGTGGTCACACCTTTTTTAATTTTTTGTAAGCCTGATTCCATAATGGTTGACATGCCTTCTTGTCTTGCTTGTTTTGTAAGTTCAATCACATTTGCATTTTCTGCAATCAAGCGTTGCATATTTCTAGATATAGGTAAGATTTCAAAAATACCAACACGACCTGCATAACCTTTAAAATTACATGATGGACAACCTTTTGCACGTCGCACTTTTTCAATCGTCATGCCGTATTTCTTAAACATGACAACTTCAGATGGTGATGCATCGTCTTCATAGTTGCATTCTGTACATAAGCATCTGACAAGTCTTTGTGAAATGATCCCTGTAATTGAGCTTGCAATCAAGAATGGTTCAATCTCCATATCTAAAAGTCTTGTAACTGTTTTAACAGCATCATTTGTATGGATTGTTGATAAGACTAAGTGGCCAGTTAATGAAGCTCTAATCGCAATTTCTGCAGTTTCCACGTCACGAATCTCCCCTACCATCACAATATTAGGGTCTTGTCTAAGTATGGATCTTAGTGCATTTGCGAATGTTAGATTAACCTCTGGATGAACTTGCACTTGATTCACACCAGTCATTTTGATTTCGACTGGATCTTCAACTGTAACAATATTCACTCCAGGTTTATTAAGTTCATGTAAGCATGCATAAAGTGTCGTTGTTTTACCAGAACCTGTTGGTCCACTCACTAAAATGATGCCGTTTGGTTTTTCTATCATTTGACGCACAAGGCGTTCTTCTTTTTGATTCAAACCTAAAGCCTGAACATTATTCATAGATCCAGATAGATCTAGGATACGCATAACAACTTTTTCACCACGAACAGTAGGTAGTGTTGAAATACGTAAGTCAATGTTTTTTTGTTGAATCAGTGTTTGAATTCGACCATCTTGAGGAATTCTTGTTTCTGTAATATCCATACCAGACATAACTTTAATACGACTAATCATTTGGTTATGGATTTTTATAGGAAATTCTTTAACTATATCTAAAACGCCATCAACGCGATAACGGATGAGTACTTTATCATCGAGTGGATCGATATGAATATCACTAGCTCTTTGAAAAACAGCTGATGTCAAAATTTGGTTGACGAGTTTCACCATAGGTGTGTCGTCATCTGTATCTTCTTCTATTTCAGTTTCTTTAACAACACTTTGTTTCGCACCTAGTGCTTCTAAGGTTCTTGTAAAACCGTAATATTTTTCAATTTGTGAAATAATCTCATTTTTAGGTGCTGAAAAAGCTTTTGGACGTAGTCCAGTTAAGATTCTAAGTTCTTCAATCACAACAAAATCTAATGGGTCTGCAGTCGCAAACATCAATCTTTTATCTTCAATTCGAAGTGGCATAATAACATGTCTTCTACAAAATGCCTCATCAATCATAGTTAAAACATGCTCATCAATGGTAAAGTTAGCTAACCCTACTCTTTGAACACCTGTAGAATCCTCTAAGGCTTTTAATATTTGCATTTCAGTCGCATACTCTAAACGTGATAACGTTTCACCAATACGCTCGTTTTTTTCTTGTTTAGAGAGTGCATCCTTTAATTGATCTTCAGTAATGACACCCGCTTCAATTAAAATATCACCGATACGTCTTAATGCCATCTTACGCACCTTCCTTTGGTACGATGTTTTGCTCAACAATGCGTGATTGTGGTAAAAAAGCTTCATCGTATAGTTTCACTGTTTCTGGTGTGCCATTTAGTGGTGTAAAGGTTCTATAGTAAAAAATAACTTGTCCATTGATACCTGGAGTAACTTCTAATTCATAGATAAATTCCGTATCCGTTTCAGTGACTACTACACCAGGTGTGGTATCGGTTAATGCGTTATTTTCAACATAAATTGTTTGATAGGCTACAATCATTTCTACTGCAGAAGTTGAACTGTAGCTTGAACGATAAGGATATCCCTTTAAGGAGAGCAAAAGTGTTGTTTCATTTATTTTTTCAATATCAACAGTATAATCTAAGTCAAATCTATTATAAAACGTAAAATCATAACCGTTGACTTTAAGTATTCTAGCATTCACACCAGGACTAGCCCATGATGGTAGATTATTAAAAGGATCAAAAATAAAGCCTTCAAAATGTGCATCTCTTGTTACTTTTTGAAGTAAAGATGCAACTATGGATAATCCTTCATTATCTAAATTAGTTGTCCCTAATGTATTTAATAGTGAAAAACGAGCATTTTTAGAGATGACGAATGCATCGATGCTAGAAACTTGATTAACAAGCGTTGAACTGAGTCCTGATAGCTGATAAGACCCAATCACATAGTCCTTTAAGGATTCATCTAAATAATCGACAAGATAAAATATCTTACGATTGATTAGTGTTTGCATTTCATTGTTTAAATCTGTCATAAATCGATCAATATCAAAGTCATCTATAAGCAAACTTGTAAAATGTGTTTCAATATCTGATAAGATTAAAGCTTTGTTTTCATCACTAATATTAAAATATGCTGGATTATTTTGATCGAGCTTGATTTGATCTACTGTTTTTTCTAAATCAAGTTCGTATAAATTAATATCAATTGAATACTCATATTGTTGATAAGATATCTTAAAATCCGCTTGATCTTGCCACTGTGTAATTCTTTGATTAAGTATGCCATCATACTCAGAAGGTTCATAAGAACCTAAATAAATAAATCCAACGGTTGTTTGATCGACACGTCTACCCAAATCGAACTCAACCAGTATGAAAACAGCAACACCAATGGATGCTGTTAAAATAAAAAGCGATAGGACAAAATAAAGGTTTGTTTTTAAGTATTTAAGAAAGTGTTTCATCTAACCACCTCATATAGCCTTATTATAACAAAGAACACCTAAATATGACTTTATTTTTATCGTAGAATATATGAAATTAAGGTATTTGTAACATATTCAAAACTTAAGAAACATTAATCTATATTATAATGAAAGTGTAGATGAAAGTAGGTGAGCACATGATCAAGAATAAAAAAGGCTTTACAGTCTTAGAAGCTATTGCTTCTGTTTTTATCGTAAGTCTTGTGCTAACTACGACTGTTTCATTTATTGTAGTAATGAGAAATCAAGCCATCGCCTCAGAACAAAAACAACAAGCAACAGATATCGCATCTTCTATGAGAGATGAGTTACTAAGTACACTCAATTATATGGATGTTGAAGCATGGTTAGGCAGTGATTCTTATATTGTAGATGAAATTACATGTAACGATTTAAGTAGTCCTATACCATGCCGTGTATTCAATTATGATCAAAAAGGTATGTATACTCCAGAAACACTGAAAATAGTTTTTCCTGAAAGGTCTGAAGAAGCCATACAATTTAGAATCATAAGATTTTATATTGAAATCACTTATTATAATGAGCGTACAATTTCGATTGAAGGTATTATCTATGAGTAAAAAAGGTCTAACGCTTATAGAACTTATTGGTGCGGTTGTTATTTTTGGACTTATGATTAGTTTAGTGACTATAGTTATCCAGTTTGTATTAAGGGCAAATGATAGAGTCGTTGAGCAATCTAGAGCAACCAGAATCGGTACACTACTTATCGAAGATATACAAGATGCGTTTAACGATTTGAACCCTACATCTTATGAGCTTTGTGGCGAGTCATGTGTAACACTTTTCACAGCATATGAAAATATACTAAATCCAGATAGCGGTCGTATTGAACTTATTACATATACGCCACCATTATCATATGCTATTTCAATTGAAAATAATATACTATATCTTAATGGAACTTCTTATAATGTATCAGAGTTCACTTTATCTGAAGATAGCAACATTGAAGTTACTTATCAAAATAACCAACTAACTATTGCAATTCGAATTATACTTCTTTCTGAATCACAAAAAACATACACCTATGTGACTCAAAAGACATACACGTTACCTTAAGGAGGTTTATCATGCACATTTTAAAACATAAAAAAGGTATGAGTTTACCTACAGTGCTAGGCATTGTGACTTTTTTAATTGGCACTACTGCAACCTTCTTATCTTATATCGTTTTCCAATCAAGAGTCGTGGATCAATCATTAGAAAGAACTGAAAGCTATCAAAATGCGATGATTCGTATGGAAACTGCGCTTAATATCATGGCGAGAGAAAATAATTTTGATCCAACCTTTTTAAGCGAATTAGAAGCTTATTTGAATGTTACAATTGAAGCTCAAAATTCGAGTTTATATATGGTTACTACTGCACTTTCCAGAACGACTTTAAAGAGCTATATTACAAGCAGTGCTATTTCAGTAAATACTGCAGACACAATTTTTGACTTTACTGGACAAGAAAATGATTTTTTCTTAAGTCCACTTGTTACACCAACAACACTTCTAACATCTTATATGCCTTCATATATGGACACTTATTTACCTGATGCACCTCAAGAGAGTTTTCTTTCCTTTCAGGATGTTATTGATTATGTTCAAAATTTAGCTAGCAACAATCAAGGGTTTTCCATTTATACAAATGCTGATCTTGAAAACGGTGCAAGCCTTTCTGATCATGCATATGTCAATGGCAATGTAACGATAAAAAGAAATAAACTGCTCCGCATTGAAGATAATAAAGTGCTTGTTATTAACGGTGATTTGACACTTGAAAGAGGTGCTGATATCGAAGGTAACTTTATTGTCAATGGTAATTTCCTTGTTAAAAATCAAGGTAATGATTACCAATCCATTATTGCAACGCTTTACGTCTATGGCACAGTTGATATCAACAAACAAACAACTTTTGGTACGTTAATAAGACCAACATTTATATTCACTGAAAAAAGTATGGAGATTGATAATCAAACAACTGGTATTGCATATTTTATGGCAGAATCTTTAATTGCAAAACAAGGTAATATCGCTTTAACAGGTGGTGTTTATGTCATGGATCCTGACGCATCAACGATCAAACCTATTGTAGAGTCAAATCAAGATTTAGACGAATCACTCTTTTTTGATCAAGCCATTCCAGATGTCGTTGTTGTTGAAAGCACTGATCCTGAAACTGGAACCAGCGAAGGCGTAAAATTTACTTCACCTAAATTATCATAACTTGAGAGTTTACCATAAACTCTCTTTTTTTTGCTGTCATTTTTACATCCTTTGTACTATAATGAATTGGGGTGCATAAAATGAAATACTTAATCGCATGTGATTTAGACGGATCACTTTTAAATAAAGAAGGTCACATCACAGAAAAATCAAAAAATGTATTAAAAAAATTAGAATCAGAAGGTCACATGATTGTTTTAGCAACCGGTAGACCTTTTAGTGGTGCTTATCCAAAATATGAATTCTTAGATTTAAACACACCTATCATTACCGATAATGGTGGATCGATTGAGCATCCAAAAGATAAGACGTTCGCTAAGCAAAAAACGTTTATTCCACTTGATATGATGCATGAAATCTTTAAGTTTTCAAAGCCTTTTACAATTACTTCTTTCTTTAGTATTGATGATATGACTTATGCTTATCATTACGATCCAAAATTAGAAGCATTCTTTAGTGGTATTAATTCTGATAAAGTCATTGAAGGGGAACACACAGCATTTACTGTAGAGCCTACAGGACTCGTTTATATCATTGAAACCAATGCAATGCAAACTTTTGAACATTATATCAGTGAAACTTTTGGACATACACTATCTACAAGATGCTGGGGTAATGATCCTAAAACAGCTGTATATGAAGTATATTTAAAGCATATTTCAAAGGCTTCTGCGATCAAATATTTGCTTGAATATTACAACATGCCACATCACGCGTGGATTGCATTTGGAGATGGCGTGAATGATGTTGAAATGATTGGCCAAGCACATCATGGTGTAGCTATGAAAAATGCCGTGGATGAAGTTAAAAAAGTCGCCGATGCAGTTACAGAGTATGATCATGATGAGGACGGACTTGCTAATTATTTAATTCAATTTTTTAATCTCTCGATATAATCAAAAAGCTCTCAAAGAGAGCTTTTTTTGTTAAGTATGTCTTATTTTATGGCCTTATCTCTTCATCAATGATATCGTATAATACATCTTTAAGATTGTCATTTAAAAAATCCACACCTCGATATACACTTAATGTATTAGCCTCATTTAATCCTTCTGTCATGGCGTTTTCAATATATGCCATATCAATATGATCATAGTTAAAAGTCAGTCCATAGTGTGATAAATTGATTATATGATCTGTTAAATCAACTTTAGGTAATTTATACTCAACACGAAGGTTAACATGTGTTTCACTCATGTTTAGATTAACTTTTGCATTTGGCGTAAGGTTTGTCTCACCTAAATAAATACCATCTTGCTCTGACTTTCTATCCGGAATTTTATAGCATTGATCCCATCCTGTGGCTTCAAGCATTTGCCAAGCTAAAATTACTTCACTAGTTTCTATGAACTCAAAATACTCAAAATATATGCCCTTTTCATTAAAAAATTCAACACTTTGATATCTTTCTTCGCTTTCCATTATTGAAATACGCATATTTGTTTCTGGATCAAACCAACGGATATCTAGATAAGGATTTTCTGATACGTGACTTTGTGAAATTTCATAAAAAGTGTTATCATTTTGATTTTGATATCGATACCAAGACGCTTCAGGTGAATATCTAATATGAATCATATGATGATTCTCAAAAAATTCAAAGTAATAATAATTTTGCCCATCATGCATTTCAAGTTCTCTTAAGTAAAAATCCTCATTTTCGTAGCCCATGATTAAACCACTATAGTAGACTTCTCCATCAAGATTAATGCTCACCTTTATTAAAATACTGCCTTCTTTTAAAACTTTAATGGTTGCATCTAAGTTGGCGTAATCTCTAAAATGAACTGATAAGTCAATTTCTACTTTGTCGTAATCGGTTTCTTCAATAGAATCAATAATTTCATCAAGTAATGCTTTATAGATAGAAAGTATACCTTCTACTCTTACATCATTTAGATGATGTGGTGGTTGTTCTTCATAGATTGCCATCAACTCATCTCTTGATGTCATAGAAGCTACTGCTAGTGTTTGATGATTTACATAAGTTATGTAACCTTCATCTTTATCTTCTTCGATAATGGCATTTATTTTCTCCTGATAAAGGTTAAGTTGTTCAATTAAAGTAAATTCATTTTTTTGACACGCAATAAAAACCATGCTTAAACATAAAAACATCGCAAATAGATATATCTTTCTAACCATATGTGTTTCCCCCTTCGAGTGGATCGGTGATAGTTATATTTTACAACAGACATAGAAAATATTCACATAAACACAGCAAAAAGTTAAAAAAAACTAGGTGCTTGATGATCAAGTACCTAGAAATTATATCTAAAGGTGGCGTTGCAAGAGGGATTCGAACCCCCGACCGACGGCTTAGAAGGCCGTTGCTCTATCCAGCTGAGCTATTGCAACAACATTTATTCGGCAATGACTATTATAACTTAATCACTGCCGAATGTAAAGCATTATTTGAATTTAATTTGTCTCAAATTGACTCTTATAAAGTTTTGCATAGAAGCCATTTTCAAGAAGTAATGCTTCATGGTTTCCTTGTTCGATAATATTACCATCATTCATCACGAAAATCACATCTGCATCACGAATGGTTGATAATCTATGCGCAATCACAAAGCTTGTGCGTTCCTTCATTAATGCTTCCATCGCATGTTGAATTAAAACTTCGGTTCTTGTGTCAACAGATGAGGTTGCTTCATCTAAGATAAGCATTGGTTTATCAGCAAGCATCGCTCTAGAAATCGTTAAGAGCTGTCTTTGACCAGCACTGATGTTAGAGCCACCTTCAAAGAGTTCAAACTGATAGCCACCTGATAATGATTCAATAAAGTGATGTGTTTGAGCAAGTTTTGCTGCTTTAATGACATCTTCTTCTGTTTTATGTTCTGATCCATAGGTAATGTTTTCATATACAGTACCTTCAAAGAGCCAAGTATCTTGAAGCACCATGCCAAATAAGCTTCTTACATCGCTTCTTGACATGTCTCTTATATCGATGCCATCGATTTCAATCGATCCTTTTTGAATCTCATAAAAACGCATTAAAAGATTAACAATCGTTGTTTTACCTGCACCAGTTGGACCTACTATGGCAACTTTTTGTCCAGGCTTGATTTCAGCACTGAATCCTTTAATAATTTCTTGACTCTCTAAATATCCAAAATGGACATCTTTAAAGACCACATGACCTTTTACGACATTCGGTTTCTTTAAATTTTCTCTTTCAGGTGTTTCTTCCTCTTCTTTTAAGAGATTAAAAATACGTTCTGAAGCTGCTGCTGTTGATTGAAGAACATTAGCGATACTACCAATTTGCTGAATGGGTTGATTGATTTGTCTTGTATATTGAATAAATGCTTGAATGATACCAACTTCAATTGCAAGAAGAGGATCATTAGATAATACAAGAAGTGCACCAACGACTGCAATTGCGATATACGCAATATTACCAAAGAAGAATTGGACTGGCATCATAATACCAGATATAAATTGTGATTTTACGGCAGTTTCATATAAATCATCGTTTATTTTTTCAAAGACTTGATATGATTTTTCTTGATGATTAAATACTTTAACAACCGTGTGTCCACTATAGGTTTCTTCGATATGACCGTTGAGTTCTCCATATGATTTTGCTTGACTTCTAAAATAACCTTGAGATAGCTTAACAAACTTTCTAACCGTAAATAAAGATAGTATGGTTGTTACAAGAATCACGCCTGTCAATGGGAGTGATAATAAAATCATGATAACAAATATCCCTATAAATAATGTGAGGGACCTAAAGATTTCTGATAAGCTTTGTGTAAGGGTGCCGTTGATGGTTTCAACGTCATTCGTGACTCTACCTAAGATATCACCAAATTGTTCTTTATCATAAAACTTAAGTGGTAGCTTATTTAATTTACTTGATAGTTCTCTTCTCATGGAGTATGTCAAATTTTGTGTCATACCAATGAGTAAGAAAGATTGGAAATAGTTCAAGAAAGCAGATAATATATGTGTAAGTGCAATAAATAAAGCAATTTCACCAATCGACATTTCTATGTTTCCAATCACCCGAATGAGTCCAAATTGAAGCTCTGAAAGACTGGGTGCTGCCTTGTATGCTCTTGCGACTTCAGAGGTGATTAGACCAAGTAACCATGGTGCAAGTACAGTAAGTAATGATGCTGATATGGCCATGATGGCTGATGCCATGATTCTAAATCGATAAGGTCTTAAATATGCTAAAAGCTTTTTCATCGTGCCTTTAAAGTCTTGAGGTTTTTCTGTGTAAGAACCTCTACCTCTTCCCATCATTGGTTGAGCTTTAGTCTCTTCTCTTTTTTGTGGTTGTTGACTCATATTATAGCTCCTCCTTTGATAATTGTGAAGAAGCAATTTCTTGATACACACTGCATGATTTTAACAATGCTTCATGAGATCCCTTACCTACAATTTTCCCTTGATCAAGTACGATAATTTGATCAGCATGTCTAATTGTATTGATACGTTGTGCAACGATTAACTTTGTCGCATGTACGTGCTCATCAAGTTTCTTTCTTAATTTTTGATCTGTCTTATAATCAAGTGCAGAAAAAGAATCGTCGAAAATGTAGATTAAAGGCTTTTTAGCAATTGCTCTGGCAATACTTAGTCTTTGACGTTGACCACCAGATACGTTACTTCCACCTTGGGCAATATTGTATTGATAACCTTCTTCTTTTTCATCGATAAATTCAGTTGCTTGGGCTATGTCAGAAGCTTTTCTCATTGTTTCTTCATCGGTACTTGTTTGTCCAAATAAGATATTCTCTTGGATTGTTCCACCAAATAAAATACCCTTTTGTGGCACATATCCTAAAAGCTTATGTAAATCATATTGAGTGATATCTTTGATATCAATACCATCAATAGTAATTTCTCCTGATGTTCTTTCATAAAATCTTGGGATTAAATTAATCAGTGTAGATTTACCAGAGCCAGTTGAACCTATAAATGCTGTTGTTTTACCTGCTTCAGCTGTGAAACTAATATCAGATAAGACAGGTAAGTCAGCATCTGGATATTTAAATGTAACATCTTTAAACGTTACTTCGCCTTGAATATTTTCTGGAAGAGCAATGGGATTTTCTGGATCTTTAATACCAATTTCCATCTCTAAAACTTCCATAATACGACGTGCTGAAATGGCTGCTCTAGGTATCATAATAAAGATAAAACTCATAAACATAAATGCCATAATGGCACGCATTGAATATTGCATAAGCGCCATCATCGTACCTGGATCAAATCCATCGATACCTATAAAGTAAACTGAACCTAGATAAACAATAGCTACACTGGTTAATCCCATGATAAGGCCCATAATTGGCCACATGAGACCCATCACACGATTCACGAAAATGTTAAGCATCATGGATGCTTTGCTGGCATCATCAATTCTTTTTGCTTGAAAGTCTTGTGTATTATAAGCTCTAACAACTCTTAAGCCTGATAAGTTTTCTCTTGTCACAAGGTTAAGTCTATCTACGAGCTTTTGAACCAATTGAAATCTTGGCATTGTAATTGTGAAAATAATAGTAATCATAACAATTAAACTCACGATAGATACGACAAGCAAAAGTGATAAGGTTGGATTTTGCATAATCGATAATGTAATCGCACCAATCGCTAGAAAGGGTGCCAAAATAATCATGCGTAATAGCATATTCACGACTTGTTGAAGTTGTTGAATATCATTGGTTGATCTTGTAATAAGAGAGGATGTCGTAAAATGATCTACTTCTCTAAGTGAATAACTTTCAATTTTTTTATAGACAGCTTTTCTTAAATCACGCGCAAAACCAGCAGATATTCTTGATTCCATATAACCCGATGTAATTGTTACTACAATACTAGTAAGTGTAGCAGCAAGCATTAAACCGGCATAAAACCATATTTTATCTACCTGTGGACTGACACTGTTTTCACCTAATCCAATACCTTCATTGACTAAAAATCCTAAAATAAGTGGTAATAAAAGATCAAGGAATGCTCTTAGAGCAACGAAAATGAAAACAATGAGAACACCCCATTTGTAGGGCTTTAAAAATTTGAGTACTTTAATCATGTGTTACCCTCTTTTCTTAAAATAAAAGGAAAGATGCTAAATCTTTCCCAAATCGTTAATACGCTCAAGAATACGCATCAATGTTTCTGTGTCTTGCTCACCAAGCGCATCTGTTAAATGTTTGAGTGGTTGATAATAGCTTTCTTTAATCGTTTCAACATAAGATTTACCTAGTTCAGTGAGCTTAATATATGTCACACGTAAATCTTTAGTAGAAGCTTCTTTTGTCACATAGTTTTTATCGACTAAATCGTTCACTTTATGCGTAATCGCTGGTAAAGTCACGTTAAGTGTCTTTGCGATATCCGAAAGTTTGATTTTTTGATTCATATCGCAAAATGCGATACAAAAGAGCACCATAATATCTGCATCACTTAATTTTGTATCTGATCTTTTGTAGATACCGCTTCTTCTGAATGCCTGTAAAAGTCTGTCTAATTTCTGTAGTTTTTGATATGTCTTCAAGGTGATCCTCCTTTTAAAACTTTGAATCGATATTCCACATTTAATTGTATACAATTTTTCAAAAATAGTAAAGTTAAAAACATTTTTTAACTAATCTTCGTCATAAGATGCTTTCATAGATTGACTTTATGTAAAGATGTGGCTTTTTTTGATCTTCAGTTAAGTCTTTGATAATGCCTTCTATTTGCTCTATTTTCTTTTGATAATATGCCTTACTTTCTGGTTTTGATTTTAAGATAGGACCTAAATATAAATCAGATTCAGTTAATTGCATGCTTCCTCTTCTAATTTTCATAATGACATAATAAAAACCATCAAATACTACATATTCATCAACAATCATAAATCCTAATTCACAAAGCTTTTTTCTAAGATATGGATGTTTATCATTCGCTTGAATGATGATGTCCATGTCATCTTTAGGTGCATGCTCTAGGATTTCTGCGATTAAATAAGCTCCCATACCTGCAATGACACATGCATCATAGGGTTCATCTATATTCAAAAAACCATCCGATAACCGGTAGGTTACTGGATAGTCTTTTAATGTTTTTTTAGCTTGTAAAAGTGGTTTGTCCCTTAAATCACTTGCTATAGCATGTTTAATATATCCCTTTTTAAAGGCATGATATAAAACATACCCATGATCTGTACCAATATCTAGTACAGTATCATAGCCTTTTAAAAGTGAAGAAAGAAACAAGATTCTCTTACTTTTTGCCATAGTAGAATTCTCTTAGTTTATTTTGTCTAGAGGGACTTCTAAGTTTTCTTAAAGCTTTCGCTTCAATTTGACGAATACGTTCTCTAGTCACACCAAATTCACGACCTACTTCTTCTAACGTGTGATTTTTACCATCAAAGAGACCGTATCTTAGTCTTAAAACCTTTTCTTCACGATCTGTCAATGTTTCAAGCACTTCATCAAGTGTTTGTTTAACCATTTCTTGAAGCATGAATTCATGAGGTGTTAATGCATTAGGATCAGAAATAAAATCACCTAATGAAGAATCTTCTTCTTCACCTACATGTGCTTCTAAAGAGATAGGTTCTTTAGCGATACGTTGAATGTTTTGAACTTTTTCTGGTGTAATTCCCATTTTTTGTGCAATCTCTTCTAAGGATGGTTCTCTACCTAAATCTTGAATAAGTTGTCTTTGGATACGAATCATCTTATTAATCGTTTCAACCATATGTACTGGAATACGAATTGTTCTTGCTTGGTCAGCTACTGCACGTGTGATGGCTTGACGAATCCACCATGTTGCATAAGTTGAAAACTTAAATCCCTTTTCGTAATCAAATTTATCAACAGCGCGCATTAATCCCATATTACCTTCTTGAATTAAATCTAAGAAAAGTAATCCTCTGCCGACATAACGTTTTGCAATAGATACAACCAGACGGTAATTTGCTTCAACAAGCTTATTTTTAGCATGTTGTGCTTTTTCAACCGTCCATTTAAGTTCCTCTAAATCTTTTTCTTCTAACTCAACTCTACCATTTTGATAATCATCTAGTTGTTCTTTAGCATATCTACCGTTTGATACAGAGACTGCATATTTCTTTTCATCTTCTTGATTGAGTAGTGGAATTTGTCCGATTTCTTTTAAATACATTCTGACTGGGTCATCGATTTTAATGTTAGACGCAATCGACTCGATATTGATTAGTTCTTCTTCTTCAACTTCAAGTCCTGATAAAGATAAATCATCTGGTTCGTCCTCTTCAATATCAAAATCAGCTTCTTCTTCATCTTCTTCGATATCTAAAACCTCTTTAGCTTCCTCTTCATCCTCTAAATCATCATTTTCGATGATATCGATATCTTCATTCAGTAACGCACGTTCAATCTCAAAATAATCTTCACTACCCGGTTGTGCGAATGGCGTGACATCTTCTGCAGTTAAAAACTTATCTTTCCCTGCTTTTTTAATGAGATCTTTAATAATTTTTTCGCGATCCATAATTCCTCCTACTTACGTGTTTTTAGTTTTTTCATTAACATGTCTCGTTCTTCAACATCAGCATCTGTAAAATTATCATCGTTTACCTTTTGAATTAAATAGTCGAGACGTCTTTTATCATTAGCAAGTTTATTGATTTCAATAAATGCTGTTACTTGTTCATCTGTTATGGGTTCTTCTTCGAGCCAAATAGTGTCCATAAATAAATGATTAATCATATGCTCTCTTTCGTCATGTGTGAGTGTGTCTAAAAAATCATTTACATCCATTTTTACATGACTATCATAATAATTTGCGATTTTTAATCTGATGTTTGCTGTCATATGATCTGCAAAATCAGTCACTTTAAGTGATTTTTTGACAAGCATCGCAACTTCTCTTGATCTTAGCATTGCAAACACTAAATATCTTTCTGCTTTTTCAAATTTATTCAATATCTTTTTAATCTCTTTTTTTGGTGGCAAATAGGGTACTTCACGAGGTACAACTTTTTTAGGTATCTCTATAGCCTCTAAAGGCATATTTAAGTCCAAGGATAGTTTTCGTTGATACATCGCTTGAATTGAAGTATCTGCGTATTTGATCATGTCAATGATTTGGTTTTTAAACAACTTTACGTCATTTGCATTATCAAACTTTTTACCTTTGCGATAATATTGATAACGGAATTGATATGGATCAGAAATATGATCATAAAAGAGTTTATCATATGCCTCTGGGCCGTAATCTTTAATAAATTCATCCGGGTCCATTTTATCAGGTATTTCAAGTACTTCAACTTTTAAGCCTTGAGATTCTAAAATCGGAATGGCATGATCGGTTGCTTTTTGTCCTGCATTATCACCGTCATAGGCAATTAAAACTGAAGGTGCAACTTGTTTCATGAGCTTCGCTTGATCCTTAGTAAGCGCTGTCCCCATGGTTGCTACACCATTTTTAATATCTGCCATATATGAGCTTATGACATCAAAGAAACCTTCATACAAAATAATTTGTTTGGTTTTTCTAATATCTTCTAAGCCTTCATAAAAATGGTAGAGTAGTAACCCTTTTTTAAAAAGACTTGTTTCAGGGCTATTAATGTATTTAATTGATTCCTTGGAATTCATGGTTCTACCACTAAATCCCACAACACGACCTTTGAAATCAGTAATAGGGAAAATGACTCTGTCACTAAATAGATCATAATAAGATCCATCATCTTTTTGCTTGACGACACCAAGCTTAATCATGTCTGAGACCTGATAACCTTTATCTTTTAGGAGTTGATAAAGTGTATCGGAGAAAGGTGGTGCGTAGCCTAATCTAAAGTGATCAATACTATCTATTGTCATTTGTCGTTGTTGTAAATACTTTAATGCTTCATGTCCTTTTTCACTGTTTTTTAGATTAAATTGATAAAAGGATGCTGTTTCTTGTAAAAGATTGAAAAGATGTTCATTAGGGTCTAAAACTTTCTCTTTTCTCGTTTTTAATACAATGCCTGCTCTTTCTGCAAGATCATGACAAGCATCATCAAAAGAGATTTGCTTAATCTTTCGATAGAAGTTAATCGGTGATCCACCTTCGCCACATCCCATACATTTAGCGATATTTTTTTCTGGTGAAACCGAAAATGAAGGGGTTTTTTCTTGATGAAATGGACATAAACCCATGTAGTTTTTACCTTTTTTGCTCAATGAAACAAACTCGCTGACAAGATCAACAATCGGTGTCTTCTCATTTATTTCGTCTATGAGCTTTTGATCTATCATGGTATGTCCTCCTTCATTAAAACTGAATAGCTTCTTCGATATAAGCCTTTAAATCTTCAATCTTAATTCTAACTTGAGACATGGTGTCTCTTTCACGAATGGTTACTGTATCATCTTCTATCGTGTCATGATCAATGGTTATTGCAAACTTTGTACCAATGGCATCTTGTCTACGATATCTTTTACCAATATTTTGTGTTTCATCATAGGTTACATCAAAATATTTAGATAGCATGTGATAAACTTCTGTTGCCTTTTCACTATGTTCTTTTTTAATAAGAGGTAAAATGGCTGCTTTATAAGGTGCAAGATATGGGTGGATACGAAGTACTTGTCTTGTGTCACCATTTTCTAAGGTTTCTTCATCTAGTGCACTATGTAAGAAGGCAAGAACAAGTCTTTCAACACCAACAGCTGGTTCAACAACGAATGGTAAATATCTTTCGTTCGTATCTGGGTCTAAATATGTCATATTTTCACCAGAACGATTTTGATGAGCCTTTAAATCGTAATCTGTTCTAGATGCAATACCCCATAATTCATCAAATCCCCATGGGAATTCATATCTAATGTCTGTGGTTGCGTTTGAATAATGAGAAAGTGCTTCTGGTTTATGATCATCTAAAGCAAGTCTTTCTTCTGGTAATCCTAGTTCTATAAGCCAATTTTTGCAAAAAGCCTTCCAATAGCTAAACCATTCGAGTTCAGTGCCTGGCTTACAGAAAAATTCTAACTCCATTTGCTCAAACTCTCTTGTTCTAAAGATAAAGTTACCTGGTGTAATTTCATTTCTAAATGATTTTCCTACTTGGCCGACACCAAAAGGTATTTTACGTCTGGTAGTTCTTTGAATATTCTTAAAGTTAATGAATATCCCTTGAGCTGTTTCAGGTCTTAGATAAATTTGATTCGCTTGTTCTAAAACAACACCTTGGAATGTTTGAAACATCATATTAAATGCTCTAATTGGTAAAAAATCTGATTTACCACAATTAGGACATTTAACCTTATGAGATTGGATGTAATCATACATTTTATCGGTACTCCAACCATCAGGAGCAACATTTTTATCATGATCTTCAATGAGTTTATCTGCTCTAAAACGGTTGTTGCAGCTTTTACACTCAGTTAAAGGATCACTAAAACCACCCACGTGTCCACTTGCTTTCCAAACTTCACTATTAAGAAGTATGGAACTATCAATTAATACATTATATGGGTTTTCTCTAGTGAATTTTTTAATCCATGCTTCCTTCACATTTTTCTTAAGCAAGCTGCCTAAAGGACCATAGTCCCATGTATTTGCTAAACCGCCATATATTTCGCTACCTTGAAATATAAAACCAGTTGTTTTTGCATATTGTACGATTTGGTCTAATGTAACCATGTAAAACACATCCTTTATTGTCTATTGTAGGTTTTTTAATGTTGTTTGTAAATGATACTGATAGTAATTTAAAATAAATATTTTAAGTAAGGGAAGATTGAAATCTTCTTGTTGATCAAGTGATTCATAAGATAATTGAGATAATTTTAAAAGCTGTGTCGCTTCTTTGATCTCTAAATCAACCTTATATGATTCTTTCTCGTAAGTGAGTCCACCTTTTTCAATGGAAACTCCCAAAATCTTTTTACCGCTTGGTTTTAAATCTATACCAAAGCCTAAGGGTCTTAAGATTTTAACTGCGAAACTTAAGGCTGCGATATCGATTTTTCTGCTATCTAAAGCATGTGATATATCAAGATATATGACATGATGATTTAAATCATCCGTGACGATATGATCAATAATTTCAAACATCAATGCAGCATATTTTGTTTGATAAAAATCTGTCTTAATATGTGCGTAGTCATTTAAAATAGAACCTTCAATAAGCTTGGAAAATGACTTATGTGTGTCTTGAAAATGGATTTTAGTCAGATATTGAGAAAGAATACGCGATGCCTGATTCACTTTTTGCGCACCTTGAGCAAGAAGCGTTTTTTTACCTTGCTCAGTATAAACAAAAAGTAGTCTTGCATGCTCTAAATAAGGTTGGACCTTATATATAATGCCTTCCATGGTTATTCACCAATGCCAAATGCTTTAAGATTTTGAGGACGATTACGCCAATCTTTTATGACCTTAACCCAAAGTGTTAAATGGATTTTAGTATCTAGTATTTGATTGATTTCTATTCTTGCATCTGTCCCAATCTTTTTGATCTTTTCTCCGCCTTTACCAATTAAAATTTGTTTTTGTGTTGGCCTTTCAACGATAATGAGTGCTGATACATCTAAAGTCTTTAATTCATGATTTTGCTTTAAAGATTCAATGACAACAGCAACTGCATGAGGTACTTCTTGTTCAGTAACATAAAGAATTTTTTCTCTAATTAACTCACTCATAATCATCTCGTCTGATTGATCTGTGATCATGTCTTCTGGAAAAAATAAAGGTCCTTCCGTGAGATGTGGAATAAGTGCTTCTTCAAGCTTATCTAAATGTGTTTTTTCTTTTGCACTAATTGGAAAAACACCTTCAAATGATAATTTATCGATATAACTTAAAATGATGGCATCGATGTCGCTTTTTTTACCCAGTTGATCGATTTTGTTAATGACTAGAAAAATAGGTATATCCAAATCTTTAAAATAAGATAGTAAATGAGATTCTGCTTCACCATAAGGTCGATCTACAACCCATAGCACCATATCCACATCTAATAGTGATGTTCTTGCAATTTCATCAATTCTTTTATTAAGAAGATCCTTACCCTTGTGCATACCTGGGGTATCCATAAAAATCATTTGATAATGTGCTTTAGATAAAATGCCTAATATTCTATTTCTTGTCGTTTGAGGTTTAGGACTCATAATCGCGATTTTTTGTCCGATTAAAGCATTAATGAGTGTTGATTTACCAACATTGGGACGTCCTACAATCGCGATAAAGCCTGACTTATGCTCACTCATGTGGCTTTTCATCCAAAACAAAAGCGTAAGGAAGGAGTTCGTCTTTCGTAGTCTCCATCACTTCACCCTTCATATTTGCTAAATAGATCTTCGTTTCTTTAGGCAAAAGTTCATGCATGACTTGTCTGCATGCACCACAGGGTGATACAGGACCATGGTCATGTGCGATAATTGTCATTGAAACGATATCTTCTTTTTTATAGCCTTGTGAGAGTAAAGAATATAGCGCACTTCTTTCTGCACAATTGGTTAATCCAAAGGATGCGTTTTCTATGTTTGCACCATGAATATAAGTACCGTCTTTGAGTAAGATTGCTGCACCTACTTTAAATTTAGAATAAGGTACATATGCTTTTTCTCTTGCTTTTTTTGCTTCATCAATGTGTGTCATGAGGATCTCCTTTCAAGCTTGGCTTTTTTTAAAATAGCTTCTTGCATTGTTGTCATGATTTTTTCTTCTTCCTCTGTGTGATGATCATAACCCTTTAAATGCAAATAACCATGAACTGCTAAAAATCCAATTTCGCGTTCAAATGAATGACCATAATCAATCGCTTGTTTTTTAGCTTGTTCAATCGAAATAAATATATCACCTAATGATTTGATGTCATCATCTTCATTAGGAAAACTTAACACATCTGTTGGTTTATCGATATCTCGGTAAGTACGGTTCATGTGTTTGATGTCATCTTGTGAGACAAAAACAACTTCCATACTTTTTTTCTCTTTAACATGCTTAAAGATCGATTTAATGATTTTTTGAAGCGGCTTTATCATTTCTTCAGTTTGATTATGAAGATTTACTTTCATGTGATTCATACCTTTCAAGAATACGTTGAACAAGTGGGTGTCTTACGACATCTAATTTATCAAACTCAATGATTTTAATATCGTCTAGTCCTTTAAGAAGTTCCAATGCTTGATTTAAACCTGAAGGAACACCTCTAGGTAAATCGGATTGAGAAGGATCTCCAGTAATGACCATTTTAGACGCAAAGCCTAATCTAGTTAAAAACATTTTCATCTGAACTTTCGTTGTATTTTGAGCTTCATCTAAAATGACATAGGCATTTTCTAGTGTGCGTCCCCTCATATAGGCGAGTGGTGCAATTTCTATGACACCTTTTTCCATTAAAGCTAAAGTTGTTTGTTGTCCAAGCATTTCATATAATGCATCATAAAGTGGGACAAGATAAGGGTCTACTTTTTCTTTTAAATCACCAGGAAGAAACCCTAAGTTTTCGCCTGCTTCCACGACCGGCCTTGTCAAAATAAGTTTTTTTACTTGGTTGTTTTTTAAATCAGCAACTGCTTGTGCAACGGCTAAATACGTTTTTCCTGTACCTGCTGGACCAACACCAAACACAAGATCAGATTGAATCATCGCATCCACATATGCTTTTTGATTAAATGTCTTAGGATAAATTGACCTACCTTGATCATTAACTAAAATCTTTTTACGGTTTTTATATAAATCAAAGACACCTTCAAGTTCATTCTTTTCTGCTAACTTGATGATGTACATTATATCTCTTTCAGTGAGTTGAACTTGATGCTCTGCGAGTGATATTAACACAGTAAAAATAGCTTCCAGCAATGATTTCATATCTTCAGTCGCATCGGTAATAATTTCAGAACCGTGGATAGAAACATGAACACCTAAATATTGCTTGAAAACTAATAAGTTACGATCTTGGATACCCACTAAACGGGCGATAGCTTCTGCGTGATGAATATGTTGATTTAATTTCATTAAATCCGCTCCTTACCGTGTATACATTATACCATAGCTAGAAAAATAAAAAAGCACAGGTATGCTTTTTTAGACCAAAAACATATAAAAACGCACCCTAGAGTGCGATTTTAGAAGTATTTACTTTTTCTTAGAGCGTGCTGCGCGAGCGCGGTCTTTACGTTCAACGCTTGGTTTGACGTAAAATTCACGTTTGCGTGCTTCCTGGAGGTTTCCTGACTTAGAAACATCACGTTTAAAGCGACGTAAAGCATCTTCAATTGATTCTTTTTCGCGAACGATTGTTTTAGGCATAGTCTGCCCTCCTTCCACGCTTAGTTTAATTAGCCTCACTCATTATATATGATTTTTTATGATTTGTCAAAATATTTTATGAAAATTCAGCACTTAGATAACTTAAAACATAGAGACTTGCTAATTCTGTTGGTATGATGAGTTTTCCAAGAGAAATAGTGATACATCCTACCTTTTTTAAATAGGATCTTTCCTCATCAGAAATACCACCTTCAGGTCCTATAATGACCGCAATCTTTAGATTTTTGTGATCAGGTTTGATCACATCTTTGAGTAATCTTGTTTGCTCATTTTCATCTGCCAATAGCAAGAGATCATAGGCTGAAAGATCAACATCCTTCATCGATTTTTGAAGTTCTAACATAGGCACATCAAATCTATGAGCAAGCTCAGAGGCTTCTTTAATAATTGTTTCATATCTCTTAATCTTGTTTGATTCATTTTCAAGTTTCGCGATACTTCTTTTCATGCCAGCCAAAATAATCTTTGATGCACCAAAGATTGTTGCTTGTTTCATCACAATTTCTGATTTAGGATGCTTAGGTAAGCCTTGTATCACTGTAACATCCCATGTATTTGGCTTTGTAAGTGCTTCTTTGATTTGATAAGTCACATCATCATCTATAGACTTGATCTCTGCTAAAAAGCACTCTTTTTTAGCACAAACAATGATTGAATCTGATTCTTTCATGCGCATCACTTTTTTTATGTGATGAGCATCCTGTCCTGTAATCTTTTGATTTAATTCATGTAAGAAATATCGTTGCATATATACCTCTTTAGATGAAAAAAGCGTTTCAAATGAAACACTTTTTTTTGTTGATAAACTTAGTGAATGCTATTTGACACGATAACAAGTCCAACTAAGAGTACACCTAATATAGCAGATGCACGCATTAAGAACAGTTCTAATCCACGTGTCTTTCTATTTTTAAATAATTCTGATTTTTCACCACTAAAAGCATCTTTAATATCGTCTTGAGAATGTTGTAATAATACAGCTCCTACAAGAAGTACTGCTGTGATGATAATTAAATAATCTACCCAAAGCATATAATTCCTCCTAAAAACTCCAATTAATGATATCAAATTTTAGACTTGATGTCAACCAAATTAGGATGTTACACATAATTCTTGTCATGTTTGATAAGTTTATGGTTTTCTAAGACTAAAATATCATCAGCAATATCTAGTGCATCTTCGATATCATGTGTTGCAAAAATGCAAGTCATCTCGCTTTTTCTTAAAATCTCTTTTAAGTCTTGTCTAATTTGCTTTTTTAGTTTTGCATCTAAATTACTAAAGGGTTCATCAAGTAAAAGTACCTTAGGTTTCGATGCTAAACTTCGTGCAATCGCAACTCTTTGTTGTTGACCTCCTGATAATTCATGAGGGTAATAGCTTTCTTTGCCCTCTAAAGCAATGAGCATCATCATTTCTTTTAATGTTTGTTCTTTTTCTTCTTTCGACTTCTTATGAAGTCCAAATGTGATGTTGTCTGATACTTTTAAATGAGGAAATAGTGCATAATCTTGGAATACCATACCAATCTTTCTTTTATGAGGTTCAGTAAAAACTTGGTCTGAGAATATGACTTCATCATTGATGTAACACGCACCACGATCTGATTTTTCTAATCCTGCAAGCACTCGTAAAAATGTGCTCTTACCAGAACCGCTATTCCCAATGATTGCTACAATGTCACCTTGTTTAATGGATAATTCACAGTCATCTAATATCGGATGCGCTTTTTCATATTGAAACGATAAATTATGAATCTTTATATACATGGCTGAAAACTCCTTTCTTGTAATGTGTGACTAAATAAATAAACAATCCTGCAATCATAATGAGCAATAATGAGGGAACTGCTGCTTCTTGAATCATTTCGTTTTGTACGTAAACATAAACAAGTGTTGCTAGCGAATCATAATTTGCAGGTCTTAAAATCAGGGTGAGTGGTAATTCTTTAAGAATATCGATAAATGCTAAGATAAATGCGGTGATCATACCAGGATATATAAGTGGTATATCAATCTTAAAAAGTGTTTGTAGTTTTGATGTTCCTAGCATATAAGCTGATTCAGTATATTTTTCACCAAGCTTTTCATATTGGCTTTCAATGCTGTTAAAGCCAATACTTAAGAATCTTAATACATATGAAAAGATTAGTGTGAATAAGCTCATTGTAATCAGTAAAGTTGGTGAATTCGGATTAAACAAACGGTAGATAGGGACAAGTGCTCGATCTAATCCAACAAAATATATATGCACTGCAATTGCAATCACTGCACCAGGAATAGCATACCCTAAGTTAACAATTTTTACCCATGATTTACTCACGATATTTCTGTTTTTAAGTCGGTTAAAATTGGCAATCAGTAATGCAATTAAAACAATGAGGATTGAGGCTATCACGCCATTAATGATACTATTTAACGATGTTAATAAGAGTGATAATTGAATGGTATCTTTATATGTTAAATAGGTATACCACAACATCTGAATGACTGGGATGAAAAATCCAATCATCAAGATAAGTAAAAGAAATAAAATCATCATAAAACTTTGAGTTCTTGAGACTTTTTTTCTTGTCATACTTTTAGATTTTACATGGACATGAAATTTCTTTCTACCTCTTAATAATCTTTCAATCACAATGATGATAAACACAGTCAACATCAGATATGCTGATATACGAATTGCACTTACAACATCACCCAATGAAAACCATGCATTAAAGATGGCAAAGCTAAATACTCTAACATTAAAGTATTGAACTAATCCATAATCATTTAATGTCTCTAAAATCACTAATAAGCTTCCAGCAACAAGTGCTGGTCTTAGAAGTGGTAATGTCACTTTGAAGAAGACTTGGTATTTATTTGAACCAAGCAATATCGCACTTTCTCCATAAGAAGCACTTTGTTTTGATAAGCTTGATAAAACGAGTAAATAGATATATGGGTATAGTGTGAAAGCAAAAATAAGTGATGCTCCAAATAAGTTCATAATATCAAGTGGTTGATTAAAAATAAGTCTTGTTAAACTTCCCGTGAAGCTTGTCATATCTGCATAAATATATCCTGCAATATATGATGGAATCGCAAGTGGAAGGACAAGTAGCCAGCTCAATGTTTTTCTGCCCTTAAACTGATATCTACCGATCACATATGCTGCACTTAATCCAATCATAATGGCTAATGTTACAGTCATTAGAACTAGGTAGATAGAGTTTGAAATGTATTCAAAAAGTAAATAAGTTTTTATATGCTCCCAAACTGGTGTTGGAGGCGTAAACAACTCAAAAAGAATATTGGCAAGTGGCATCAATAAAATGATGCCAATGACAATACTCAAGATGGTAAAAATATTCACATGTTTAAACATGGTTTTTAACATGTAATCAACCTATTACTTCCAGCCTACCTCATTTGCAATGATGGTTGCTTGTGTGCTATGTTCACTTAGAGCATTTAAATCGAGTTCTTGTGCTTTGAATGTACCCCAAGATTTGAGCAATTCATGTGGTTCTACCAAGGGATTGATAGGATATTCATAATTGGCGTCCGCATATGATGATTGTGCTTCAACACTTGTCAAAAATTCTATTAATTTAAGTGCTGCTACTTGTTTTTCTGAGTGTTTGACGATGCCAATACCACTGACATTGATATGTGTGCCTGTTGTATCTTGATTTGGGAAGAAAATACGAACAGTTTGTGCAACTTCAACTTCATTTGGATCGCTAGAGTAAAGCATTCTTCCAATATAATAAGTGTTCATAATTGCTATATCAGCGATACCTGAAAGAACAGCTTTTGCTTGATCTCTATCATTACCTTCTGGATCTCTTGCAAAGTTTTGAACAAGTCCTTCTGCCCAAATTCTTGTTTCTTCTTCCCCAAGAATTTCAATCATGGATGCAAGTAAACTTTGTGTATAAATATTTGTGGATGTTCGAGTAACAATTCTACCTTGCCATTTTTCATCTGTTAGTGCTTCATATGTTGAAAGTTCATTACTATTTACACGATCTGGATGATAAACAAAAACGCGAGCTCTCATGGTTAAACCATACCAGTAATTTTCAATGTCTTTATAATTTTCTGGTACTTGTTCATCTAGTATATCTGATGAAATTGGTTGAAGCAAATCAAATGACTTTGCTCTTCCTAATCTACCTGCATCAGCAATAATGAGGATGTCTGCTTCAGTGTCTTCGCCCTCATTTTGAAGACGTGTGATGAGTTTATCTGCATCATCACGAATTAAGTTTATTTTAATCCCTGTTAATTCTGTGAATCTATCATAAAGTAGTTGATCAGTATCATAATGTCTTTCACTAAAAACAGTCAGCGTAACATCATTATTTGATGCACCTAACTGACAACTAACTAATAAAATACTCAGTAAAACGACTGCAAAAAGCATATATGTTTTTTTCATATCATTACCTCTTTCTTTTGTGCTTTGCAGTTATCATTTTATGGTTAATATATGCGTAAAGTCAAAGAAAACGATAAAGATTATAAATAGTCATCTTATTTATAATGATTTCGAAAAAAAGGCTCTATTAAGAGCCATTTCGATGTGCGGGAATGCCTTTTAATTTACTACATGGTGGCGCATCTTTTAAAACTAAAGCTTTCGCAGCAATGATACTGTGATCACCGATATAGACGGGTCCAATAATGGTTGCATGTGCGTATACAATGACATGATTTCCTAGTTTTGGATGCCGATCTACTTTTTCAAATGTGTTTGCACCAAGTGTAACACCGTGATATAAAATACAATCATCACCAATCACAGCTGTTTCACCAATGACTGTACCCATGCCATGATCAATAAATACGCGCTTACCGATTTTAGCACCGGGATGGATATCTATACCTGTAATCCGTCTTGTTCGATAGCTGATCCAACGTGCTAGATTTTTAAAACCTTTATTATAAAGTTTATGCGCTCTTCTGTGTCTTCTTAAAGCTATCACACCTGGATAGGTGAGATAGATCATTAAGCATGATGGTGCAGCAGGATCATATAATTTCGCTGCTCTTACATCTTCAATCGTACATTTAAACATGATTATTCATAAAGAGGGGTTGATAAATACCTTTCACCAGTATCACATACAATAAAAACAATATGTTTTCCCTCATTTTCCTTTCTTTTAGCAACAATGGTTGCTGCATGGAAGATTGCACCACTTGAGATACCAGCGAAGACGCCTTCTGTTTTAGCAAGTACTCTTGCGCCATGAAACGCATCTTCATTAGATACTTGAATGATTTCATCAATGACTTTTTGATTTAATACTTTTGGAATGAATCCCGCACCAATACCTTGAATTTTATGAGGTCCAGGTTCTTTTCCTGATAAAACAGCAGAGTCTTTAGGTTCAACAGCAATGATTTGAATATTAGGATTATGTTTTTTCAAGACTTCTCCAACGCCTGTGATAGTACCTCCGGTACCTACACCTGCAATAAAGATATCTACTTTGCCTTCGGTATCTTCTAAAATTTCAAGTGCTGTGGTTCTTCTATGCATCTCAGCATTCGCTTCATTTTCAAATTGCATTGGCATGATATATTCAGAACCTTGCGCTAAAAATGCTTCAGCTTTTAAGATAGCACCTTTCATGCCAAGTTTTTGATCTGTTAAGTGAACTTCTGCACCTAATGCTTTAACGATTTGCACACGCTCTTTTGTCACTGTTTCTGGCATTGTTAAGATTAACTTATAACCTTTAGCTGCACAAATAAATGCAAGCCCAATACCTGTATTCCCACTCGTGGGCTCAACAAAAATTGTCTTTTCGTTGACAAGACCTTTCTTCTCCATGGACTCAATAAGCGCTAGTGCTAATCGGTCCTTAACACTTGAAAGTGGATTATGGTTTTCTAGTTTAGCTATGAGCGCAGCCTTTGAATTGATCTTTTTTTCATATGTGTTGAGTCTCAAAAGCGGTGTTTTTCCAATGAGCTCTAAATAATTTTGTGCGATTTTCATATCAATCATCTCCTAATCGACTTCATTATACACTTTATCTAAGTAAAGTGCTCTCAATATGATAATGTAATATTCTTGTGTTATAATATGTGCGGTGATACATATGGAAATATATAAACTACAATTAGGGAATCTTCGTAGTAACTGCTATATCGTTTATGAAGATCAAAAAGGATTTATCGTAGACCCTGGCTATGCATCGGATGATATTTTAAAATATATCGAAAAGAAAAACATATTCATTGAAGGCATTTATATCACACATGGACATTTTGACCATGTAGGTGGTGTAGAAATGATTAAAGAGGCTTTAGGATGTTTGGTATATGCGCCGATTAAAGATAAAATATGGATGGGAAAAAGCACGTATAACCAAGTAGGGCATGAAATCCCCGTTGATGTATGGGTTAAACATGGTGATGTCTTAACATTTTTTGATAAGGCATTTACGGTATATGAAACACCGGGTCATTCAGAGGGTAGCACAGTACTTTATGGTGAACAATCACTTTTTTCAGGTGATACTCTGTTTTACCAAAGCATCGGTAGAACAGATATTCCGCTTTCAAATAGTGAGGAAATCTATCGAAGTGTTAAAAAGATCTATGCATGGTTTGATGAAGATGTTTTGGTGTATCCTGGACATGGAAGACCAACCGATATAGGACATGAGAAAAAATTTAATCCATTAGTAAGATCATAAAAAAAAGCCTAAATTGCTTTAGGCTCAAGTAAAGTAAGTGTTTCTAATTCTGTCGTGTGAAAAAACATACGGATTGGATACACTTTTTTTATGTCATAAGATTCTTTTAGAATATTAAGATCTCTTGCCAGAGTCTTAACATCACATGATAAATAGATGATTTGCTCATAGCGATGATTCTTTAAATATAGTGCCATGTCATGGTGAAGTCCTTGTCTAGGAGGATCAATGATGACAATATCTCCCTCAACTTTTTTTATACATATTTCAGAAGGCTCCAAATACAATTCAACATGTTCTAATTTATTTGCATCTTTGTATGCTTTCGCTTTTTCATGTGATGCTTTGCTTGATTCAATCATTGAGATTTTAGATGCAATATCAGATAAATAATAGCCAATACTGCCTACACCAGCATATGCATCTATGATATGCTTATTTGGTTTGATGAGTGATTGAATCAGTGCATATGTTTTTTGCATCATACTAGTATTCACTTGATAGAAAGATAAATCATCAATCGCAATCTTCGAATCTTTAAGTGGCATCATAATGCGATTTTCACCGTATAACGTGTAAGATTTTTCGCCTAGTATTCTATAATCAGATGATTTGATGTTTAATGTCATACCAACGACTTTTTCATCTTTCGATAAAAGTGATATGATATCTGAAAGTCCTTCGAAAGTATCTTTACTTGCTACCAATGTAACAAGTACTTCGTTTAAATCGTTTTCTCTAAAAGCAATATGATTGAGGACGTCTCGTTCGATGGTAAGATGTGCTTGATTCACCAATTTGAGTAGTTCGTTTGTCTTTTTACCTGCAATAACGAGTGAATGAGTTGGCACGAGTTTATGGTCAGTCGAATATAAGCCTAACTCTAGGTAAGGCTTTGAAATGACGTGAAACACAGACTTATTTCGATAATATGTGTCCTTCATATCTGTAATCACTTCTTCTACTTTTAGATCGAGTTGACTGATTTTTTTTAAGGTATCTTCTGTGATTTGTCTTTGCCACATAAGTTGTTTTTCCAAGCTTAAGTGATACAAGTCCAAACTACCTAATATATGTGTATCAAAAACGCGATCAGGACTTTTTTGAATAAGCTTTAACACTTTGCCTTCTGCAAACTTTTTCTTTATTTGTGTGATGATTATTTCTGCATACTCATCTTTTAAAAGTCCTTTGACAAAAATGACATATCCATCCATTTTGACGACGCCTTGCCCTAAATAATCTAAATCAAGGGCGGTGCCATAGATGATACTACCAACAGTTAACATCTTCGTCCTCCTTATAATGGAATGCTAATCCACCTTGGGATGTTTCTTTATAGGATGTATGCATGTCTAAACCTGTTTGATACATGGTTGAAACCACAACATCAAAAGAGATTTTTCTAGAGTCCGTTAAGAAAAATGCAAGACCACAAGCATCAATTGCACGAAGTGCAGCAACAGCATTACGTTCAATACATGGTATTTGAACATAGCCGTTTATTGGATCACAAGTCAAACCTAAATGATGTTCCATGGCTATTTCTGCAGCATATTCTACTTGATCCATGGATAAGTTAAAGAGTGTTGCATGTGCTGCAGCAGCCATAGAGCAAGCAGAACCAATTTCTGCTTGACAGCCAGCAACAGCACCGCTTATCGATGCGTTATGTTTGATGATGTTACCAATTAAACCTGCGACAGCCAGTCCTCTAATCACTCTTTCTTTTGTCACAACATCATGTTTTTCATGCATGTAATAAAGTAAAGCAGGTAGAACACCGCAGGCTCCACATGTTGGTGCAGTCACAATAATACCACCACTCGCATTCTCTTCAGAAACTGCAAAAGCGTAGCTTGCTACCAGTCTATTTTCAGTGATTTCTGGAATCTCACGATCCACGTTAAAATTGTATAGCTCAGGTGCTTTACGTTTAAGTTTAAGCGGTCCAGGTAAATGACCTCTACTTGCAATACCTCTAACAATTGAGCTTTTCATGGTTTCCCATATATCTTCAAGAAATTGATAAAAATCTTCGCCTTCGACTTCAAACACGTAATCTGATAAGGATATTTTCTTCTGTCTGCAGTAATTTTTTATAGCTTTAAAGGTTTGATGTGGATAAATGGATCTTTCCATATCTTCTTCACCTTCAAATAAGATGCGTCCCCCACCAACACTCTTCACTTCTTTAGTTACAATCAGTGTATCTTGATCATAACCTTTTATAAGCATTGTATTTGGATGTTTTGTTAAATCAATAGACGTCAAAAAAGTCACCTCACTTGGTTGAAGTGACTCTTTAATTGCTTCTTCTGTGAGATGCCCTTTTCCTGTTAAGGCTAATGAATTAAATAGTGTAATCTCATAATGTGTTAGATTGGGATATTGTTCTTTGACCCTTTTAACAGCCTTAGCAGGACCCATCGTATGAGAAGACGAAGGTCCATATCCGATTTGGTAAAGTGATCGAATGGAGAGCATGCTTGTATTCCTTTAGATATTTTTAAATTTATTTTTTAAATAATTAACATAATAATATGGATCAAATGCCTTACCAGTTGAAAGTTTAATGATTTCCTTTGGTGTTTTAGATGATGCATATTGGTGAATATGGATTCTATTCCATTCATTAATTTTTTTGATGTCATTGTTTGCAATAGCTTCTTCAACATTAAATGATTGGTTCATAAAGTCATACATTTGTGCAGCATATGCAGAACCCAGTGCATAGGTTGGGAAATATCCAAATGCGCCACCAGACCAGTGGATGTCTTGTAAGACACCTTCTTTATTTGTTGTTGGACGTTTTCCGACATATTTACTCATTAATGTCTTCCATTTCTTTGGTAAATCTTTAACCTTTAAACGACCATTAATTAATTCCTTTTCAATTTCATAACGAACCATAATATGAAGTGAATAGGTGAGTTCATCTGCTTCAATACGAATAAGTGATCTTTCTGCTTGATTTATATAGGCATGAAACTCATCAACGCTAATATCTTTCAATTGTTTTGGAAAAAGTGATTGCAGTTTCGGATAGTGCAATTTCCAAAATGCTAATGAGCGACCGATCATATTCTCATACATGCGTGATTGGGATTCATGAATACCAAGTGATGTACCACCATGTAAAAATGTATCATCATATTTTTCATCATTTTGTAATTCATAAATGGCGTGTCCCATTTCATGAATTGTTGAAAAAATCGATGAAGGTAAATTATCTTCATGATAATGTGTTGTTATACGAGTATCTTTAGAACTCACACCTGAAGTGAAAGGATGCGCTGACTCTTTAAGAAGTCCACGTTTACGATCATAATTAAAGACATCGATTAAATATTGGGAAAACTCTCTTTGAACTGAAGCGGGATAAATCGCTTTTTTAAGCTTACGATTAAATTTGCGTTTTGGTCCTTTAGTTACTTCTAAAGCAAAGGGTACGAGTTCTTCTCTTAGTGTGTTAAAAAATAAGTCATATTCTTTTGTGCCAAAGCCTTCTTCATACATATCCAAAAGAATATCATAACCTTTTAAGGTATCTGTTTCTAAATATTTAACAAGTTTACGGTTAAAAGCAACTATTTTTTCTAGCGTAGGTGCAAACATGTCAAAATCATCTGCTTGCTTTGCTTTTGCCCAAATATGTGATGCTTGACTTGTGAGCACACGATATTCGAGTAATTCCTCTTTAGGTACTTTTTTAACCCATCTTAAATCCTTATAACCATTTTTAATTTCTACTTTAAAATCAGCATCTTCAATCTCATTGATGTGTTCATATAAGTATTCAATCGCTTCAACATATGCAGGATCTGATTGAATCTTATATAATTCTTCAGCGAATACTTGATATTGCTTTGTGCGATATCCAACTGATAATTCTGGTGCTTCAGTTTCCTGGTCCCAGCTCATAAGCCATCCAAAATATGAATATGCTTTAATTTTTTTTCTTGTCTCTTTGTAGACATTTAAATACTTTTCCATGTACATCCCCTTTTCCTTGGACTTTGTATCAATTATATCATATATGATATTCATTGGACTTTTTTAAAGAAGTGATTTTTCGTGTCATAAGTAAAACAGATACAGGTAAATCAGATCAAATTATAAAAAGACAAGTGTAGCAATCCCAAAATAAATCACTAACGCAACAATATCATTAATGGTTGTCATAATAGGACCTGATGCTGCAGATGGATCGTGGTTGAATTTATTTAATGTAAGTGGCACAAACACGCCCATCAAAGCTGATATGAACATCGATGTGAAGATAGCAATACTTACGATGATACCAATTTCCATTGCATTTGGTGTATTTTGATAATTGATAATACCTAAAAAAACATTCACAAAAATCAAAGATGCAAGAGCAAGTAACAAGCTATTAATAGCCCCTATCACAAGTTCTTTCATGACATGTGTTTTAGGTAATGTTTTTTCATCGAACTCTTTTAAATGAAGCCCTAAGATTGTGACAGCCAAAGATTGTGTGCCAATGTTACCAGCCATACCTAAAATAAGCGGTTGAAATAATACAAGTACTGTAATTTGTTCAATCGTCGCTTCAAAAATAGATAAGAAAGATGCAATCACAAGGTTAAGAAAAACAGCAATCATCAACCAAGGAAGTCTTTGCTTTGTACGTCTAAATGCAGATGATGTTGATTCATGGTCAGATAATAAAGCCATTCTTTGATAATCATCTTCAGCATTCTCAATAATTTCATCAAAAATGTCATCTGCCGTAACAATACCAATGACTTGATCTTCATGATTTAAAACAGGTATAGCGTTTCTATCATAATCTTGGACTGTTTCAATAGCTTTTTCAATGGAATCATCTTCATATACAAAATGGAAATCTTCCATCATAATTTGATCTAATGAAGATTGTGGTCTTGTAATAATTAATGTCTTTAAGTCAACTGCACCAATCATTCGATTCTTATCATCTACAACAAAGATTGTATCAATATAATCAGCATCCTTAGAAGTTGTAACTACTTTATTTGTAGCTTCTTTAATAGATAAAGATTGATTTACTGTGACAAAATCAGTCGTCATTATGGACGCTGCTAGATCTTCATCATAAGTTAAAAGTAATTCAATCGTTTTCTTTTTCAAAGGCGGTAATAGTTGAATGAAATGCTGTCTTTTCTCTTCGTCTTCTATATCTTCAATGAACTCCTTTAGGTCATCACTTTCAAGATTTTTCAAAAGGGACTTTTGACGTGTTGGCTCTAAAAAATCAAGCAATTCACATTGATCGTCTACGTCAAGCTCTACAAACATATCTGTTAACTTATCAAGTCCTATTAAATGAATGATGCGTTTTTTCTCATCATCATCTAATGATGGATATAAAATTGCTAAATCATATGCAAATATGGTTTTTAATACTTTTTTGATGGCATCATCTGAGTGTTTAAAGTTTATTCTTTTCATATTACACCCCCAATAGAAGTCCAGCAAGGCCAAAATATATCATGAGTGCTGCTACATCTATAATCGTTGTAATAAATGGACCAGATGCAACAGCTGGGTCAAATTTAAGCATTCTTAAAGTGAGTGGTATAACGATTGCTACAATAGGTGCAACAATGAGTGTTAACCATAAAGAAATACCAACGACAAAAGCAATGAGTATCGGATTTTGTGCGAGTGATGTATTTAACTGAGCAAATACAATCGTCATCACAAATGCTAATAATCCAATTGCAAACCCATTTAACATACCTGTAAGAATTTCTCTATAACTGTTTTTTAAAAGTCCTCTTTCATTAGATGCAAACATTTTTAATGTAACAGCGAGAGTTTGTGTAGCAACATTTCCTGCAGTATCTAATATAAGTGGTTGAAATATAATGAGCAAGGCTACAGTTGCAAGCACCTCTTCAAATGCATGTGTAACTAATGCAATTGGCACTGAGATGACAAGAAGTGTTAATAGCCAAGGCACGCGATGTAAAGCCGTTTTTAATGCCGTACTATCTTCTAATGTTTCAGGTAGACCGGCAAGCTTCTCAAAGTCTTCTTGTGCCTCTTCTTGATAGATATCAAGGGCATCATCTAATGTAATCATACCAATTAATTTGTTTACATCATTTAATACTGGCATCTCATATATCGCATAATTACGAATACTAGACACGGTTTTTTCGATAGGATCTTTATCTAATGCATATGGATATTCTTCCAAGATAGATTCAACATTAAGTGGTGATTTAGCTTTTAGTAATTTTTTTAATGGCACAGCGCCTATATAAGTACCATCACTTTTTGTTACAAAAATAGTGTTAATCGATTCGACATCTGCTGCTTCTTTGATCACTTTTTTGGTTGCAGCTTTTACATCCATATCTGGCTCAACTGCAATAAATAGATTGGTCATTGCAGAACCAGTCTCATCTTCGTCATATCTAATCAATTGGACAACATCAGAGGTTTCACCTAAAAGTTCAATTAATTCTTCTTGCTCTTCTTCTTCAAGCTCTTGTATGATATCTGCTGCATCATCTGGCTCCATCATTTCAACGATTTCTTTTTGTTTTTCTAAATCGAATTCTTGAAGAATCATTGCAGCATCTTCTGTATCTAAGTATGATACTAAATCAGCTAATTTTTCATTAGTAATATGATTATAGACTTTCTGTCTTTCTGTGATAGATAATTCAAAAAAAAGTTCCGCTAAGTCATGTGCATGCACTTCATCTAAAAAAACTTTTAATTGTTTGATTTGATTTTCTTGAATCAATTGCTTTAACATGGCTAGAACTCCTTTTTATAAACTATTTTTTGATACGTCCAAAAATCATTTTGGCTGTTTTAATACTCATTGTTTTTCTTTGATTGTTGCAAAGAATAGTCATGATACCGTTAAATTCATCTTTTTCAATAATGTTCAGATAATCATGTAACTTGATATTTTGCTCGTTTAAATAAAGCAAGAGCTCTTTAAAATCAAGTACCCGTAAAACTTCAAATGTTTCTCCAACTTTGAGTTGATCTAGCGATTGGACAGCAACCTCTGCCATATGGTTTTTAAAATCTGGTATAGGATTACCATGCTGACAATACTTAGGTTCACCTAGAAAATGATACAGTTTTTCTAGTACATGTTTAGAGGTAGCATGCTCTAACATTTCTGCATCCTCATGAACTTCATCCCATGAAAAACCTAACTTTTCAGTTAAAAAAACTTCCCAAATGCGATGTGCCCTCACCATTCGAATTGCTACATCCTTGCCTTTAGATGTTAAAGATACACCTTTATAAGGCACAAAGGATACTAAATGCTTTTTTACAAGCTTTTTAATCATTTCATTCACTGATTGATCACTATAGCCAAACCTTTCAGATAATTCATTAGCTTTAATGAGGGGTTGTTTTTTTTCAATGGTTAGTTCATAAATCGTTTTTATATAATCTTCTTCAGCTCGGTTCATATGACACCTCGATTTTTGTTTTAAATATAAAAATGATAAGGTAATATCACTTTCAATTTTAAGGCGCACCTTAAAACTAACTTCAGTATACCATTTCATAAAAAGACCTGTCAACAAAAAAATGTGCAGCTAACAAGCTACACATTGATTAAAATGGTTGATGATATTATTCGCCACCAACAACAAGTGATTTAAACGATACGGAAGGACTACCAACACCTTGAATGGTGAACTTTAAGTCACTGCCTATTTCATCGATATCATTGATTGCTTTAAAGAAATTACCAGAGATGACAATCATTTTAACTGCGTGATCTAGTTTACCATCTTTAATTTTAAAGCCTGATGCTTGTAAACTAAAATCGCCAGAAACTTGTTTCACACCTGCATGAAGTCCTACTAAATCTGTAATATAGACGCCTTCTTTAATTGTTGAAATCATTTCATCAAATGACTTTTGACCTGGTTCTAAATAAAGATTTGTAGGTGCTATACTACCGTGGAATCCATTACCTGTTGGTGATTCTTTGAAGATAGCTGCAGTCTTCAAATTATGATTAAATCCCTTAAATACGCCATTTTCAATCACATAGCGTTTGCTACAAGCTACACCTTCATCATCAAATGGCATTTTAAAGAGTGCGTCTTTAAATAATGGATCATCGATTAAATTAAAACGTTTATCAGCAATTTCTTTACCGACCTTATCCTTTAAGGATGTCATATTTCTATATGCTGATTCACCTGAGAAAATACTTGTAAAAACGGATAACAAGTCAGCAAACATTTCATTAGAAAATACCGTTTTATAGTGACCCGATGGTATGGATTTCCCGCCTAGTTTTTTCACACCTATATCGATGGTTTTTTGAGCCATCTTGTCTGCATCAAACTCATCAAACGTTTTAGCAAGCTTAACATCATATGCAGTTTGGATATCTTCATTTTCTGCAAACACACCAATAGCATATGCATAAGCATAGGTGTTATGTCTTGAGAGATTAAGTCCCTTTGAATTAACAAGTGTTGTTTCAGTATCAATTTCTTGATATTGCGTTGATTGGACTTGCTTAACTTTTTTATTTTCTAAAATCTTTGATTCAAGATTTTTAAGTAGGTTAATTTTATCAATGACAGGTACACTACCAAAATCAAAAAGCTCATCTTTTACTTCTGGATATGACTTAGATCCTTCATATATAATCGCTGGCTCAACAACTGTTAAAGCTTTCGCATTAAGAATTAATTGATCAAGCATCTCCGATACATTGGTTTGACTTAGATTTTCAAAACGAATCGTAGAAAGCTTGTTTTCTACAATACCTCTAATCGTGACAACTTCAACATCACTTTGAACATGTTGATCAACTTTGCCTTCATAAACAGATAATTTTAAGCTTTTATTTCTAACAGCAAATACTTCTAAATCAGTAATACCTTTTTCTTTGCCTAACAAAATCCATGATTGATACATTATTTCTTACCTCCTGAACCACCAACAGTCATTGAAGACACACGAATGGTGGGCTGTCCCACATCAACAGGAATGCTTCCTGATAACGAGCCACACATACCTTGACCAAACTCGAGATTATCTGCAACGCGATCAATCTTAAATAAGACATCTTTACCATGTCCAATAAGCATCGCACCTCTGACAGGTCTTGTTAACTTACCATCTTCAATCATGTAGCCTTCTTGCACTGCAAAGTTAAATTCACCCGTTGCTGGTACAACAGTACCACCACCAAGCTTTTTCGCAAATAAACCATATTTCGTGTCTTTAATAATATCTTCAAATTTGTCTTTACCTGGTGCAATATATGTCGAATTCATACGAGATGTTGGTGAGAATTTATAAGACTGTCTTCTAGCTGAACCTGTAGGTTCCATACCCATCTTTATACCGTTTCGATAGTCGATTAAGTATCCTTTCAAAACACCATTTTCAATGAGAAGATTTTTTTGTGTCTTCATACCTTCATCATCAAATGATAGGCGACCCCATGCACCTGCTACATCGCCGTCATCATACGCCGTAACGATGTCTGAACCAATCTTTTCACCTACTTTTCCAACAAATGGAGATAAACCTTTAGCAACAGATGTAGCTTCTAGTGGGTGTCCACATGCCTCATGGAAAATAACGCCTCCAAAACCATTGTGGAGCACAACAGGCATGTTTTGTGGCTCGATGTCTTCTGCTGTTAAAAGTGTGATAGCAGAAGTTGCGACATCAGTTGCAATCTTATCTGCATCAATCACATCAAATATTTCATAGCCCATATAACGACCTGGTCCTTCAAATGCTTGTTGCATTAAACCATTTTCTTGTGCAACAGCCATGAATACAGCGCGTGTATACGTTCTTACATCGTCTTGGTAAATACCTTTTGAATTACAAACTAAAATGCTTTGCTCATTTTCAATGAGTTGCGTAATCGCTTGAACAATACGCGCATCATGATTTTTCATTTTTAGGGATAAATCTTGTAGTTTTTTTGATTTTTCTTCGATTGAGACACTCTTCATTGGTCTTTTAATGTCATAAGTAAATGGCTTGCTTTCACCAAGTGGCACGCTCTTCTTAGGTGCTCCTTCAAAGGATGCTCTTAAATTTATAACGAGTTCTAACAATTTTTCATATGACATATCGTTGGTGTAGCCATAGACTTCATCTAAGCCTTGAATAAGTCTGATACCTGCACCATAGGTGTTGCCTCGATCAATCGATGTGACATCGCCGGATGTGACACGAATAACGTTTGATTTTGTATCTTCAATAAAGATTTCAGCAAAATCGGCACCAGTTTTTAACGCTTCATTTAAAAGCGTTTCTAACACTTTCTTTTCTATCATAGTCTTCCTCCTCAATTTCTCTATTTATATTGTAAACAATTATGTTTAAAATTACAAAAATTTGAAGAAAAAGGAGATGGATAATCCCCTTTTTCCATAGTTTTACATATTTAAGCCATTTGAAGCTCTAAAGATTCTTGTATTTCTTCTTTATCTTTTTCCTCGTATTGCAATTGATATAAGTTATAATATAAGCCTTTTAGCTTGAGTAATGCTTGATGGCTGCCTTCTTCTTTAATCTCGCCTTTTTGCATGACAATGATTTTATCAGCGTGTTGAATCGTTGATAAACGATGGGCAACAATAAGCATCGTTGATATATTCATCATTTTTTCCATGGATGCTTGGATAAGTTCTTCTGTTTCGCTATCGATATTTGCTGTTGCTTCATCTAAGATCATGAGTGATGGTTTATAGACAAGTGCACGTGCAAACGAGATGAGCTGTCTTTGACCAGATGAAAAGTTATTACCTCTTTCTAATACAACATGCTCGTAACCATCAGGCAAGCGATCAATAAATGTATTCGCACCCACATACTCAGAAGCAGCAATCACTTCTTCTTTAGTAATGTCTTCATCACGAAGTGTAATGTTTTCATAAATTGAACCACTGAACAAGAAGACATCTTGTAGCATTTGTCCTATATGTTTTCTTAATGAACTTCGTTTAATATGTCTAATATCAATACCATCAATCAAAATTTGACCTTTTTGAATTTCATAATTTCTAACAATAAGTGCTAATATCGTTGTTTTACCGGATCCAGTGGCACCTACAAATGCTACGGTATCACCAGGATTTACTTTAAAGCTTACACCTTTTAATACCCATTCATCAGGTAAATAACTAAACCAAACATCTTTAAACTCAATTTGACCTGAAAAAGATTCTAATTCAATCGCGTCTTTTTCATCAATGATATCAGGCTTGGTATCTAGCACATCAAAAACCTTTTCGGCTGAAGCAAACGCGCTTTGTAGTGTGTTAAATTGTTCAGCTAGCTGTTGAATTGGTTCAAAGAAATCCCCAACATACATATAGTAACTAAATAGTAAACCTGCAGTCATGATGCCTGCGATAACTTCTTGGTACCCTATCCATAGAACAAGTACTATACCTAACATGGATAAAGCATAAACGACCGGACGATATATACCAAAGACAAGAATTTCTCTTAAGTAACTATTTCTTAGTTTTAAACTGTGATCCTTAAATTCACGTTTTTTCTTATCTTCTTGATTAAAGATTTGAGTAACTTTCATACCTGATAGGTTTTCAGATAAAAAGGCATTGACTTCGGATACATTTTGTCTCACACGACGGTAGCTTGCTCTTGAAAACTTTCTAAAGATGACCGTTGCTGCAAATACAACAGGTACTACAAGCATGACATAGAGTGATAATTTTATGCTAATTGTAAAGATAACGATGATAATCGCTACTAAATATAAAACATTTTTAATAAGATTAACAGCTACATTGGTATACATTTCTGAAATGGTGTTTGTATCGTTTGTCACTCTCGTAACTAGTTTTCCAACAGGCACTTGATTGATTTGACCTATCGATAAGTTTTCAATGTGATTAAAAACTTCATCTCTTAATGTTACAACCGTTTTTTGACCTACCTTTTGGAGCATGATGCTTTGAAAATATTGAATAATATTACTAATAATCAAAATCAAAAAGAAAACAGAGAGTAAAGTGATGATACGAATGGCTTTTTCTGAGCTTGTTAATACATTGCTACCTACTGTATCTACTGTAAAGCCAATAAGTAATGGTGGTAAAAGTTGTATACCTAAACCTATGAGCATCATGAAAATAATGATGATAAACTCTTTTTTATAAGGCTTTACATATCCAATCAGTCTTCTAATGACTTCTTTATCACTACGTTCACGGGTATTATCCTTGAAGTCCTTCATTTAGGTCACCTCCTTGAACGAGATTTTCGAGTTGTTGACGTCTAACCATATCTTGATAAAGTGGTGATGTTTTCATAAGCTCTTTATGTGAGCCAATGGCAACCAATTCACCTTGATCGAGTAGTATGATCTTATCCATCTTTTTAACAGTCGATATACGATGAGCAATAAATATCGTGGTTCGACCTTTTCTAATCTTATGTAAGTTTTTGATAATCGCTTCTTCAGTTTTTGTGTCCACTGCAGATACTGAATCATCTAAAATAAGTATTTCAGGATCTTTAGCGAGTGCACGAGCGATGGATATTCTTTGCTTTTGACCACCTGAGACAGTTACACCACGCTCACCTAAAATGGTTTCAAATTGATCCTTGAACTCCATGATATTTTCATAAACGTCAGATAGTTTAGCAGGTTCAATGACATCACTTTCTTTAGGTTCATCCATTGAAAAACCGATATTATTTGTGATTGTATCAGAGAAAAGGAAATTATCTTGTGGGACATATCCCATGGTGTGTCTTACTGATTTGATCGATAAATCCATAATATCGTATCCATCTAAAAAGATTTGATCTTTTTCTAGATTGTATGTTCTTAAGAATAAATCTACAAGACTTGATTTGCCCGATCCGGTGCGTCCTAAAATACCGACCATTTCTCCAGCTTTAATATCAAATGATACATTTTTCAAAACAGGTTGATCCCCATCTGGATATTTAAAGGTAAGGTTCTTCACCTTGAGTGTACCCTTAAGGTCTTCTTTAACAATCGCACCTTCTTGATCTTTAACTTCAACTTCTGTATTTAGAAATTTTTCGATACGGATTGCAGAAGCTTTGGCTTGACTTTGAATATTAATAAATTGAGAAAGTGCCATGGTTGGCCAAATGAGTGAAAAGAAATATGCAATATATTCAGTGAGTTGTCCCGTTGTAAATCCTGTTTGATCAATGTTAATTACTAGGAATGATCCATACGCTACAATCAACATAATAACTGCGTTAAGTGCAATACCGATTGCGATATTAATCACAATAATAAATTTAACAAATGATATATTCTTATCATAAAGAACTAGATTTTTTCTTGAAAAAAACATGGCTTCCTTCATTTCACGCACGAAAGCTTTAATGACTGTAATGCCAGAAAAATTTTCTTGAGTGAAATCTGATAGCTTTTCAAATGCATCTTGACGCTCTTTAAAGCGTGCTGTAATCTTCTTTCTAATGAAGACTAAAGCAATCGTTAGAATAAGCATAGGAATCGCAGCATAAAGCGTTAATTCACGATTTAGTCTTGCCATTCTATAAAGTGCAAAACCACCTAAAGTCAGACCATCAACAAGCATTAAAATACCTGGACCAAAAGACATCCGAACAGCTTCTAGGTCATTGATGAAATAAGTCATTAAACCCCCAACTTTTTCTTGACTATAAAAACTTTGCTGTAGTTTGGTTGCGTGTCCAAACATCGTGTTTCTTAAATGAAACTCAATACGTCTTGATGCACCAAATATGGTGTAACGCCATAAAAAACGTCCTAGTGTAATACCAAATGCTAATACACCAATACGATAAATGGAATCCCTGATGAGTGTTTCATCTGGATTTTCGCTCTTAAGAGCATCAATAATTCCACCTACCAGCCTTGGAATATCTAATTGATACCAGTCAACTAGGACTAAGACAGTAGCACCTAAAATAAAAAATAAACTGTACTTTAGGTAGTACTTTCTAAAGTGCTTAGTTAGTAACATAAAGTTCTCCTTCTTGGTTGCTATGCATAGAAAAATACATAAGTTTTAGTAGAGCGCAATTGTTGCGCTCTACTTTTATTTCTCATCTAAATTATTCTACCACGATTTTAACAATGTCACCATCACCTGAGACAACATTGACGAGTTCACCTGTAAAACCTTGATTGATCATTTCTAATAATGCATCAATATCGATGTCATTATCTCTTAAGTTTGCATTAAACTTTTGAGTCTTAAGTAATTTTGCAAATTCAATTGGAATTTGAATTCTTACTTTATCTCCATCGTTTGAGTCAACATAGATTCTTAACATTCTAAATGGTGTTTTCTTTTGGTTAAAGACCACTTCTTGTTGTGGGCTTGGTTCACTCTTATCCATGGCTTGTAGAAGCTTTTCAGCTTCATCAGCTGTGATGACACCTTTAGCAAGCAAATCTAAAATTTTGATTCTTTCATCTCTTAATTGTTCTTTTGACATGTCATTCACCTCTTTTTATGATTTCTTTTTAAGAAACTCTAGGGCATCTTGTACTTTCATTTCGCCCTTCTCAATTTTATCTAAGATCGATTGTTTAATGGTTTTTTCTTGTTCTTGTTTTTCTTTTTCCTTATCTTTAAACGGATCTTTGAAAACATCTTCATCGTCATCTACTGAGTAGCCAAGACCTACGATGACCTCATCTAACATTTTTTTAACAGTTGGGTAACTAATATTAAGTTCTTTTTCGATGGCCTTAATGTTACCTCTGTTTTTAATAAATACTTCAATAAAATATAACTTTTCTGTTTCTAAGTAGTTAAATTTTGATAATGTGAATGTACCATCGACGGTTGTATCACAATGATCACAATGCAATTTAACAACTTTTAAATCATGTTTACATACAGGGCAAGTTGATAATACTGGGTATATCTTTGTTTTTAGATTCATATTTAACGCTCCTTTTATATAGTTCTTAGACTAATTTTCTCGTTTGTTTTGGTTGTAACAAATACTTTAACACCTTTGACTGCGATTAAGCTAATCAGTTCATTAGCTCCAATTTCAATTTCATCACTTATTTTAATGCTTTGTCTTTTTTTCATGATCCATCGAATCAGGAAAATGGGAAGCGGTAAAATGAGTAATACGCTGAGTAAAAGATTCACACCTTTTTGATCAGGAATACGTATGCTTGCTTTAACAAAGCTTGCTCGTCTTGGTTTACGCTCCTTGGGCTTCTTATAAATCATGTTGTAAGCTTTTTTGGGAGAAAGCTCTTTTGACTCAATTTGATGAAGCACTTCATATTTTGTCATTTTAACACCACCTTTGATTAATTTTTTTAAGTGATACCTTAATTATATTCATTCAAATTGATTTTGTCAACACTTTTAATGCATTTTAATTAAAAAAATTGATTTCGTGATTAATTTTATTGATTTATTCATGGAAAATGTTCATTTTTTGCGTTATAATAACTATAAGATATAGAAAGAAGGTATAAACAATGGATAGACTTGTAGAACGTTTTTTAAGATATGTCAAAATTGATACGCAATCTGATCATAAATCAGGAAAGCACCCATCTACTGAAAAACAAAAGGACTTATCTCGTCTTTTGGTTAAAGAATTAAATGAGATTGGTTTAAATGGTTTCATGGATGATTATGGTTATGTATACGCTAAATTGGAAAAAAATGTTGAGGGTGCTAAAAGTATTGGTCTCATTGCACACGTAGATACATCACCTGATGCTCCAGGTAAAGATGTGAATCCCAGAATCATTAAAAACTATGATGGCGGGCTCATTACATTAAATGATTCCTTATCCATGGAGCCTAAACACTTCCCATCATTAAAGAAAGTCATTGGTGATGATATTATTGTCACTGATGGTAACACACTCCTTGGTGCAGACGATAAGTGTGGTGTCGCTGAAATCATGGAAACGATCACTTATTTTGTGGAGCATCCTGAAGTAAAACATGGTGATATTTATATTTGCTTTACACCTGATGAAGAAATTGGTGAAGGTGCTGATCATTTTAATTATGACTGGTTTAAAGCTGATTTTGCTTATACAGCAGATGGAGATGAAGTAGGTGGTATTGAATTTGAGAATTTTAACGCTGCTTCTGCTGACTTAACCTTCATTGGAAAAAGCATCCACCCAGGCTCTGCAAAAGAGAAACTTGTAAACGCGATGCACATTGCGATGACGTTTCATAGCATGCTACCCACATTTGAAAATCCAGCATTTACTGAAGGCCATGAGGGCTTCAATCATTTAACTGAAATACATGGTCAAGTTGAAAAAGCAACTTCTCATTATATTATTCGTAATCACAACATGGATAAGTTTAAGGCTCAAAAATCAAACTTTGAAAAGATCACAGCATATTTAAATGCATCTTATGGTTATGAAGCTGTCTCTTTAAAGTTAAAAGATACGTATTATAATATGTATGAAGTGATTAAAAATCATATGTATGTGATTGATTTAGCTGAAAAAGCGATTCATAATGCTGGCTTAACGCCATTCTTTAAAGCAATCCGTGGCGGTACAGATGGTGCACGTCTAACTTATGAAGGACTTATTTGTCCAAATATTGGTACTGGTGGTTTCCAATTTCATGGTAGATATGAGTTTGCATCAATTAATCAAATGAGAAAAGCGGTTCAGATTTTTATAGAAATTATTAAACTAGGTGTATAGAAAAAAGGATAGGCACAATGTTGTGTCTATCCTTTTTGATTTATAAGCTTAAATAACTACTCAAGTGCTGTCCATTTCGCATAAAGAATCATATCTGAATATGGTTCTTCAAACACGATGAACATAAAGTCTGTTGCAGTATACCAGCCTTCAAAGACATAGCCTACTCTTTCATCTGGCACGAGATATTCATAAACCTCACCAAACGTTGTTTGTTCAATAATTAGGTTTGTACCTATAGTAAAACTTAATACTGGTGCGCCAGGTTGATATGGTTTTACAATATCGCCATCACTTGTTATACCATATGCAAAGTACTCGATTACAATCAATCCAACGATTTCAGTAGGATTAGCTACATCAAAATAAGTGGACGTAAATTCAAGCTCATATGCCATGTTTACGACATACCCAGCGCCAATATTAGTAATGAAGTTGCCTTGATGGTAGCCTATAATAAATTCATCTATCGCTAATACTGAAAGATCAACAACACCACTATCGGAAAGTGATTTGTATAATAATCTATCTTCTGATGTCAAGAAATAAAGTGTGCCAAAGTCATCGAAAACACTCGTGATAAGTTCAGCAGGATTTAACGTGATAGATCCATGTGATTCAACCACATACATCCATTCACTGAATCTAATGATATCGCCTTGATCCGTATAATAAAACTCATAACTATATGTTTCATAATCAAAGGCATTGCCAACAATCATGCCACCATTTAATAGAGATGTATAATCCATATCAAGTGTAGCTTGCATCATGTTGTGATCGAGTGCATAAACTCTTATAGCATCCTTTTCAATCACGATCCACTTGTTTGGTCCAAAATTAGAAGCGAATAATACATCACCAAAGGTGTTACCTGTGTCAAAAGTGGTTCTTGCTTCATTATAGTATTCAAAGAAGATTAAATCACCTTCTAATGTGATAAATAACGTGTTACTCCAGCTTGGATTTACATAGACTATTTCATCAGTGATGGATAAGTCAAGAACCATCGTGATGTCTTGTGGTGTTTGATAGTATAAATCATCTGTATCTGGATAACCCCACATAAAGACTCTACCTTCACTGGTCACTAGAACTTTTGTTGAACCATTTTCACCATAAATGTTTATAATAGTTTCACCCACACCAAGATTAAATAAGTCTGTAACTTCAAATGGTGTGTTAACAAAATACAGATCAGCAAAGCCAATGCCTAAGCTACCATTGTTATTATAGCCCCAAGCAAAGATGCGTCCATCACTTGTTACGCCATAATATGAAGTCCCTGCCATAAAGATTTGATCAAATACAATCTCTTCGTTATCTTGATAATAATAGATATCAAATGTTATAGGTTCTAGCATGACATAAAGCGTTAGATTACTTAGAACTTCTTGTTCCATATCTACCGGTATTGTCATAGCTTCATCTAGATAAATTCCAATGACTTCATAGCCTTGTGGTGCATCAAATGAAAGATACTGAAGTTCCATAAATGATGAAGCTTTCACGATTTCTGTCGATTCTACTAAATCGAAAACAAATTCAACATCATATTGTACATTAACCCAAATTGGATAAAGTGTTACATGTTGGTTAAGTGCGGTTGTAAAGTCATAGGTGTAATAATTATATTCACTATCATAATAATACCAACCACTTAATACATAATGTTCTTTATCATACACCATAGGTTGCGTAGGTATCATATCCATTTCAACATAGATTGGATCTAGTGGTTCTTCTTCATATCCCATTTCAAAAGTAATAAGATAATGTGTTGGTACCCATTGTGCAAATAAACTCATGCCATCATAAGCTGTTTCTGGATTGAATGGTATGGTTCTTTCTTCATCTTCATACCACATATCAAATGCTTCATATGGTCTATCATCTACAGGTTCAAATAAGTCAAGCTGATTCAGTGGATAATACCCTGTATAAATTAAACCTGTTACACTCAATTGAATCTTATCTAAGTAAACACCTTCCATGGTCATTTCTAATGAATAAGCACCAAGATTTGATAAAATGATCGGATTTCCGTTAGCAAATGATGCAGATATAATAAATTCATTTTCTTCTAAGCTTGTTGTATCAATCTCATAAAGTTCAAAGAAAGGCATAGACATAGGATCAGTTGTAAAGTTTTCATCTGGCATAAGAAGTAGCAATCTACCAAATGTTGTTAGTATAAAGACTGGATTAAATGTTGCTTCAATTTCTTCACCAATTTCTAATCCTAATTCACTTGTCACATCAACAAACTTAACCATAGATGGAAACTCATCTTCTTCGTTATCTATAATGTAGACTGGTAAGAAAATGCGTTTTTCAGATGTAACAAAGCCACCGCCACCAAATGTGTCTAGTATGACTTCCCCTTCATTTAATGAAAGATCTATTGTTAAACTAATTTGAATGACTGGATCTTCCTCATTTTCTGGTAATTGAGCAAATCTATAATAATCGGTTGTAATCATATGAATGCCAATACCTTGGGTGAAAATTGCTAACATTTCTTCTGTTTCTTCTAGTGCGAAATAAGAGGTCATATCAATAAACTCGTTACCACCAAAGATTGGGAACATAAAGATGCGTTCACCTGTGAAAATCACATTCGAGTCTGTCAATTCGCCACCACCAAACACTGGCACAAATTCGATAAATTCAAGCTCATTTAACACTGGTGTAATATCTGTAATGATACCATCTTTAAGTGAAATGATTCTATGGTCTGATGTTTGAACGAGTATGGTAAAGAATAGATGTGCGATGTAGATAACATCTTCATTGTCTAGTTCAAATGAACTTGTTAAATCTACAGGTGAGAATTCAAATATAGGTTCTAACTCCATGTCATAACCCATGAACCCCCAAACAAGAATTCTGTTTTGAGATGTCACAACAATAAATGTTGGTGCATTAAGTTTAAAATTAACAATATATTCATCAGGTGCCAATCCAAACAATGGTGTCATATGAATCCAATTTTCACTTGGCATGTTTGAACCGTTTGCAAGCTGTCCAAATCCGTTATCTCCACGACCATAAAGCTCATCCTCATAGATGACATATTCAGTAAACATGCCATCAAAATAGATAGACTCGTAATATGACGCATCAACCTGCATATAGTCATAGAAGTTAATTTCGATGATTTCAACCCAAACAGCTGTGAAGGTTGCATTAAACATAGAGCCAATTTCAATGTCACTATATATGTGCTCATCTAAGTCAGATAACCATCCATCAAAGAAATAATTTTCTTTAACTGGAAGTGGTAATGAAAATGTTGGTGTTTCTATAGTGTAATTGATCGATAGAGGATCAACTGTACCACCATTTGCATCAAAAGTAATGGTATATGTGATCGCTTCAAAGCGTGCATATAGCATAAGGTTGCCTGTAGAACCTAATTGAATCTCATCAATCTCTACACCAGCCATAGCTTCTGTGAACCAACCTAAGAATAAATAGCCATCTTTTGTTGCTGGATCCAGATTAAATGTAGGTGTATTTACAGTGTATGTTGTTTTCGTTGTGTCATGCATACCAAAGTTTGTATCATAGGTAATCGTATATGTGATGACATCCCATTTAGCATAAAGCGTGATATCTTCAGATACAATGTCAAATTCAAAATCATAAAGCATGGTGAGTTCAACATCTTTGTACCATCCAAAAAACTCATAACCAGTTCTGATTGGATCATCTGGTTCATCAACATAACCATAATAGAGTTCAACATCATTTAAATTCCCGTTATTATCATTAAAAGTAACAGTATATTTTTCATCTTCTTCAAATTGTGCATAAAGGGTTTTGTTGCCTACAGTGCCAACTGGGTATCCTGTAACTTGTGTTCCACCAGTAGCTTCTGTAAACCAGCCTAGGAATTCATGATTTTCAAGATAAGCACTACCTAAATCATCTACGAGTGTGTTCACGTTAAATGATGTAATACCTGTCATAGAAAGCTCAGCTTCTTCAGGTATAACATAAGTAATCGTGTAAGTGATGATATCATATTGTGCAATTAATGTGATGTTAGCATTCACTGCATTTGTAGTAAAGTTCCAAACTGTACCAATGGTTGTTTGCCAGTTTGTAAATTGATAACCTGGTTTTACTGGTGCAGTTGGTGCAGTAGCAAACCCACCTTGTGCAATCGTTTGAGTAAATGTGTTAGATCCATTATTTGGATCAAATGTCACAGTGTAGGTTACAATTGCAACCCACTTAGCATAAAGTGTTGTTTGAGCTGTGACAGTATCAGTTTCAAAGTTCCATGGCGTTGTTAATGAAGCTTCTTTGTACCAACCATCAAATGTATAGCCTGCTCTTGTTGGTGCAGTTGGAGCTGAAATGGTTGCCCCTTGGTTAGCTATCACATTTGCGACCACACTACCTCCGTTACTGTTAAAGGTGACAGTAAATGTCACTTGAGGTAATGCAATAACAATAACATTATAGGTTCTAGTTATGATTAATGGTTCTTCTTCTTGATCGGCTTGAGTCAAAGTGGCTGTCATAACCACAGTAACATTTCCTGTTTCAGCAGATGGTCTTGTGACTACACCTGCATTAGAAATAACCGCTGTATTGTTTGATGACCAAGTTATATCAAAATCAATCTCCAATACAATCATAGAGTCTTTTAGAGTTAAATTTGTTTCTGTTTCTGCAGGTAAGCCAATCTCGCTATCTATTTCTGCAAGAATAGCTTCTGTGATTAGCGTTTGTTCACCTGGAAAACATGCAGCAATAAAAAGCATCGTTAGGACTGACATAAGTAGCAGAGCAATTTTAGTTCTCATTCATTTTCTCCTTTTCCTTAACAAAGCTTAAGTTTTTATTAAGTTTAATTAGATTTTATGTGATTTATTTTGAAACTCAAATCGATTTGCTTATAAAAATGAACACGCTTACAAAAAAAAGCACTTTGCGTGCTTATTTGGTTAAAAATATAAAATTTCTTAAGTATAGTATAAAGAAATGAGCGGTAAAACAAAGATGCCGACATAAAGAGAGATTTTCATATATGTTGAGAGATTTTGAAAAGGTTTACGAAATATGAGTTCTGTATTTAATATAGAAAGATAAACGAATAGTAGTAACAAAAAAGATATGATACTGTAGAAAAGCTTAGTTAACAAAGGGCCATCAAAAGCTGGCATTGTATATGAAAGTATGTTTAAAGTGATAAACCAAATGATCCCAAAAACTAAATAAATGTATTTTAAGATTGCCATGTTGATTTTTGCAGTTTTTCATAGTTATTAATGGATAACATGAGTTTAACTGCAACCTCTAAGCCTTGATCGGCTGCTTTTTGCCAAAGTTCTTTAGCCTTAGGTTCATTTTTTTCAACAACCTTACCTTCAAAATACATCATACCTAAGTTATATTGTGCAATCGGCAAATTGGCGTTGGCTGCTTTTTCATAATAATAGAATGCTGTATCTAAATTTTTTGCTACACCATCACCTTTTTGATACATGACTGCTAAATTATATTGTGCATGTGCGTGATCTTGGTCGGCTGCTTGTTTTAAGAGCTTGGCAATCGTTTCATAATCTTTCGTTTCTTGTTTTATGAGAATCATTGCTAAATGATAAAGTGCATTTTTGTTTTTCTTCATCGCTGCTTTTTCAAACCAATAAATGGCTTGATCGATATTCTTTGGAACACCTTTACCATTTTGGTAATACATACCGACATAATATTCAGCTTCAGTATGGTGTTGTTTAGCTGCTACCATAAACCATTCAAATGCTTTGAGTGGTGATTTAGGTTCTTTTTCGTGATAAAGATATCCAAGTGTATATGCAGCAAGACCATATTGCTGCGAAGCTGCTCTTTCTAAATAGATAAACGCATCTTTATACTCTTCATTTTCAATCGCATTCACACCTAAAGCATATAATGCATAAGGATGATCTTGATGTGCTGCAAGCTCATAATAATGATAGGCTTGTTTTAAATGTGCACCATCGTGATCGATGGTTTCATAAATCATACCTAATATATATTGGGAATCACTATAGCCTAATTCTGCTGCTTTTATAAACCATTCTATGGCTTTAAAAATATATCTTTGAACTGAAAACCCATAATAATAATAGGTACCCAAAATATGCATAGAAACCGGATCTTCTTTTTGTGCCTCAAATAATAAGACATCGTATTGTTTTTTGAAATAATCACTTGCGATTTCATCGTCTTTTTCAACACCCATACCTGAGTGATATAAAAGTCCTATGGCGTAACCACATTTATGAGAACCTAACTCAAAACCTTTTTGATAGTGCTCATGTGCTTTTTGATAGTCTAGAGAAACACCATCTCCTAAACCATAAAAGCGACCTAAAAAATAGTGAGCATCTGCATATCCTAATAAAGCAGCTTGTGAGAAATGTTCAATAGCCACCATAATGTTTTTCTTTTTAACATTATATAAATAATTATTTAATCCAGCTTCATAATGTGTTTTAGCATTCATATCATCAACTCCATATTTATGATACCACAAATGGCTAGTAACATAAAAAAAGAAGCCACGCTAGTGGCTACTTGAGTGATTTTAATTGTTTCTTCAAATGTGCATTGGTTTGTTTGAAAATTGTCTTCCAGGAAACAAGTACAGCAATTAAGCTAAAGACAACTGTCATAATCATATCTGATATGAAACCCGCTTGTACTTCTTCGTGTGTGACAAAGTCAACAAAAGACATTTCATTAAAGAGTGCTGCATCATAATATACAAAGAGCATAAACGCTGGAGCAAGAATCATTGTGATGGCAGCAATCAAGAAAATAACATATGATCTTTTTTGAGCTTTTCCTAATTTAAATCCATAGAATGCTGCAAATGGAATGATTAAGAATAGCCACGCTGAATAGAAGCCTGTGAATGATAAAATGATGTATGATGGTATAATACCAAAAAATCCAAATAAAACTGTAAGTAAAATACTCTTTAACATGTGATCATTCGTTTTTTCTGAAAGTTCAAGTTGTTCTGATACATGTTCAACATAGGATGAAAGACATGCTTTATGTACTGGTACTAATATGCCATCAATGTTTTTTAGATCATCTGTATCTTCTTCCTTACCACAATATGGGCAGTAGTTAAGTGGGTAGATATCTTCAGTTTTTAAAGCGTCGGCAAACTGTCTTAAACGTTCATCCATTTTAATCGGATCATTTGCTTTGAGACCATAACCGAAAATAATCGCGTTTTGATTTAACAAAATAGATTCCTTAAAGGCACTTCTTAACCCTGCTGCTTTTAAAATACGCTTGTATTGATCTTTTTCTATGGTTTTACTAGAAGCGAACGCGATCATAGGTACACCAACATAAGAGCCATTCATCTTATATTTAATCAAATAAAACTCATAATTCCCCACACGTTTCACAAATGTGTCTTTTTCTTTAAAAAATCCAAGCTTCTCTGCTGCTTTTTCGATTTTCATTATAAAAAAACCTCCCGTATCGAATCGACTATAAAGCCATTATACAGTGGTTTTATCATTTTGACAAGATGTCTTTAATATATTTAGTATAAATCTCATACCCTTTTTGATTTAAGTGAATGCCATCAGTTGAATAGGTAGGATTTAAATTGTAATTCTCATCGAGTAAATCGTTATAAAGATCGATAAAAACATTATGATTAAGTGTTTGAGACAATATGGTATTGATCTCTTCTAGCATCTCATTTGTTCTATTTGAAATATATAGAGGGTTTGAGATATCATGATCTCTAATGACAGGTGTCATAGATACCACATAAACTTTCGCGTGTGTTTCTTTTTCAATTTCATAAGCTAAGGATAAAATGTTTTCTGCAACTTTTTTAGGTGTTTCATTTAAGATGACTAAATCGTTGGATCCGATACTTAAAATGACTTTTTTGGGGTGAAGTCTATAAATAAGATCTAGTCTTTCTTTAACGCCTTTTGTTGTATCGCCTGCAATACCTTGAAGTGTGATGTCAAGCAAGTTATATAAACTAGGATTTAAGTAAGCGACCATGGAATCTCCAACTAAAACGACATCCTTTGGTGGTTCTATCTTTTCAAAAAGCTTTATCTTTCTTTGATAGTCCTTTTGAATCCTATCTATCATCATTTGTTTTGCATCCATCTTATAGCTCACTTCTTAATTCAAAAAGCATATCTCTAAGTTCAGCTGCTTTCTCAAAATCTAAATTTCTTGCTGCTTCTTTCATTTCACCTTCAAGACGTTTGATCATATTATTGATATCCTTTTTAGACATCTTATTATAATCTTTAACTTCTTTCTCAATATCTTCCTTGACTGAAATTTTATCTCTAATATCTTTTTGGATAGTGACAGGAAGCACATCATTTTCTATATTAAATTTAAGCTGTAAAGCACGTCTTCTGTTTGTTTCGTTAATTGCATATGTCATCGCATCACTCATCTGATCAGCATACATAATCACCTGGCCATTGATATTTCTAGCTGCTCTACCAATCGTTTGGATAAGTGATCTTTCAGATCTTAAAAATCCTTGCTTATCTGCATCTAAAATAGCAACAAGCGAGACTTCAGGTAAATCAAGACCTTCTCTTAAAAGGTTGATGCCGATTAAGCAGTCATATTTACCAATTCTTAAATCTCTTAAAATATTAATTCTTTCTAATGATTTGATTTCACTATGTAAATAAGCAACCTTAAGGCCTAGTTGTTTAAAATAGGATGTTAAATCCTCTGACATACGAATAGTGAGTGTTGTAACTAAAACACGCTCATTTTTTTCAGTACGTTTTTTTATTTCATAATATAAATCGTCCATTTGTCCTTTAGTAGGTCTCACTTCAACTTCTGGATCAAGTAGATATGTTGGACGTATGATTTGTTCGACAATAGGAAATTTTTTATCAAGCTCATAATTACCTGGAGTTGCAGATAAATAAATGACTTTATCTAATTTATCTTCAAACTCATCAAACTGTAAAGGTCTATTATCTAATGCTGAAGGTAATCTAAATCCATGCTCAACAAGTGTTGTTTTTCTTGATCGATCACCTTTATACATACCACCAATTTGAGGTATCGTAACGTGTGATTCATCAATAATCATTAAAAAATCGTCACCAAAAAAGTCAATCAGTGTTGCTGGTGTTTCACCAGCTTCACGAAGTGATAAATGTCTTGAATAATTTTCAATACCGCTACATATGCCTATCTCTTCTAGCATTTCCATATCGTATTTCGTACGTTGCTCAATGCGTTGAGCTTCTAAAAGAAAATCATTTGATTTGAAATAAGCGATTTGCTCTTGAAGTTCGTTTTTGATTCTTCTAATAGACTCATGAAGTTTATCTTTATTTGTCATAAAGTGTGTTGCAGGAAAAATAGTAATCGTTGATAAACCTTCAAGTGCTTGTCCTGTTAAAACATCAAACCTTTTGATGTCTTCGACTTCATCGCCAAAAAATGTAATTCTTATCCCTTGAGCTCTTTCATACGCAGGAATAACTTCAATAGAGTCACCACGGACCCTAAAAGTTCCACGGTGAAAATCCATATCATTTCTTTGATATGTAAGCTCAACGAGTTTATTGATCAGTCTATCTCTACCGTAATGTTCATTATTTCTTACAACAATCATGGAGTTTTTATAATCATCAGGATCGCCAATACCATAGATACAGGAAACAGATGCGACAACTATGACATCATCTCTTTCCAAAAGAGATGCTGTTGCTGCATGTCTTAATTCATCAATTTCATCATTAATAGATGAATCTTTTTCAATATAGGTATCTGTTGAAACAACATAAGCCTCTGGTTGATAATAATCATAGTACGATATAAAGTATTCGACACGATTGTTAGGAAAAAAAGCCTTAAGCTCGCCATATAATTGACCTGCTAAGGTTTTATTTGGGGCGAGAATAAGGGTTTTCTTTTGTAATTTTGAAATCATATTAGCAATCGTAAAGGTTTTACCTGTTCCGGTTGCACCTAAAAGGATTTGCTGACGTATGCCTTTTTCAAAATTTATTTTTAGTGTTTCAATCGCTTTAATTTGATCGCCTTTTGGTATAAAAGGTGCTTTTAAATCAAACATGAAACATCAACTCTTTTCTTAAATGTCTTTATCTATCTCATGTGGTTTAGGTACTAAAATAGATTGTGGAACATACATAGGTTCAATGACTGAACCAACGATATTCATTAAATGGTCACCAATACGTTCTAGATTTGCTAATATATCTGAGAAGTTGTTTGCTTTAATGAAGGTGACTTGACCTTGTTTAAGTCTTTCAATATATCTATAGCGTGCAAGTTCTTCAAGTTCATCAACTTTATCTTCAAGCTTGACAACTTTTTTAGCTAATTCGATATCTTGATTCATAAATGCTGTGAGTGTATCATTAAGCATTTCTTCTAAGACTTGATAGATCTCTTTTAAATCTTTCGAGCCTTCTTCTGAAAGTAAATGATTTTCAGCATATCTTTCTACGAAGAATTCGACAATATTTGTTAAATGATCACCAATACGTTCAAAGTCTCTAATCGTATCTAAGTCTCTAGATAATTTACTTGAATCATTTTTTTCTAAGCCTGCTTGAGAGATTTTTATTAAATAGTCATGAAGCTTTTGATCATATGTATCAATCATCATTTCATGGGTATATGCTTCATTCACAAGTTTCATGTCTTCTTTAAAGGAGTAAGATCTTGCTATATCAAAATAGTCTTTAACGATACCACCCATATAAAGAATACCTTTTTTCATATATTCTAAAGCTAAAATAGGTGATTCAACAATCAGTTTTTCATCAAACATTTCATCTGGTATTTGTTTTAATGTTTTATCTTTTACAAAATACTTCGCTAGGAAAATCATTTGTTTGATAAAGAAGTATAAAAGAATTGTCATGATACTATTTTGGAATGCATGTGCAAATGCGATAGTTAGCATCGAATAAGGCTCTAAGTATCTTGCTTCAAACCAAATGAGAACATTCTCATATGGTATTAAAATAATTAAGAAGAATACTGCGCTAATCACATTAAATAAGATATGTATAAACGCTGCCCTTTTAGATTCTGTATTACCACCAATAGATGCTATGAATGCTGTAATGGTAGTCCCAATATTTGCACCTAATAATATAGGTACAGCACCTTGGATGGTAATAGAATCAATGCCCTGTGCATTTAAATCATATAGACGCTGAAGCACACCAATCGCTGCTGATGATGATTGTACAACTGCAGTAAAGACTGTACCAAATACTGTACCTAAAAACCAGTTTTGTGAGAATAGTTGGAACATATCTTCAGCCGTTTGTGTTGCAGCTAGAGGCTTTAAGCCGGATGACATCGTGTCAAGACCAACAAATAGCATACCTAATCCAAGTAAGACGCCACCGAAATGGTGAATACGTCTGTTTTTAACAAAGGACATGAGTAATCCAAAAAAGATGTAATATAAGCCAAAATCAGCAATCGGCAAACCGATGATAAATGCTGTGACGGTTGTACCAATATTTGCCCCCATAATGATACCCACACTTTGAGGAAGTGTCATGAGTCCAGCACGCATCAAACCAATCATTAAGGCTGTCGTGCCAGATGATGATTGAATAAGCACTGTTAGGAAAATACCCACTAAAATACCTTTGAGTGGTGTATTCGTTGATTTTTCGATAATCGCCTTTAATTTGTTACCTGCTGCCGCTTTTAAGGAATCACTCATCATATTAATACCAAAAATAAAGAGTGCTAATCCACCAAAAACAAACATAATACTTTCGCCGTAGATAAAAGTTGCTGCGATATTCATAAGTTCCTCCGAAATTAGTTCCAACACTATTTTACTTGATAATGCTAGAAATATCTACAAGTCATGAAAAAAGCATCATAAATGATGATGCTCTTTCTTGCCATTCATCATTAATAGTTGATAAGTTCTAATTGATATTTTCTAACGACCATAATAAGATCGCCTTTCATAACGCCTAGTTCTCTTAATCTTCTTTCAAGTTCATCAGTCCCTATGACAGGAAAAACACCATAATGTAAGGATAATGAAGTTGCTTTATGATAACTATCAACGACACCAATAATTGGTGCAATCGAACGGTATTTAGATAAATTGTCTGATGCTTTATGACCATAAGCAATGATTGCTTTAACTTCATAATGCATCGCTGCCTGAACGGCACTAAAAGAAATCGCATCTAAGAGTTTATCGCCTTCGGATAACGCTTTTTGTGCGAAAACACTGTGATCCACATGACTTTCTGATTTCTCATGAATCTTAGCCATATATGTCACAGCTTCTAATGGGTATCTACCCATCGCCATTTCTCCAGATAACATGGTAGCATCTGTTCCTTCATAAACCGCATTAGCGACGTCTGATACTTCTGCTCTAGTTGGTCTTGGATTTTGTTGCATGGATTCTAACATTTGGGTTGCTACGATAACAAGCTTACCCTTTTGTTGACATTTGTGTACAATTTCCTTTTGCATATGTGGTAAGTCTTCTGCGAAAACTTCGACACCTAAATCTCCACGAGCAACCATGATGCCATCGGATACTTCGATGATTTCATCAATGTTATTATAGCCTTCTTGATTTTCTATTTTTGAAATAATTTGAATGTATGATTTTTCTTGTGTTTCTAAAAGCGCTCTGATTTCTAAAATATCAGCTGCTCTTCTTGTGAATGATGCTGCGATATAGTCATAATCATTTTCACATGCGAATATAATATCTTCTTTATCTTTTTCTGATAAAAACGGCATATTTAAGACTGTATTAGGCACATTGACGCCACGTTTATTTTTAACAAGGTGGCTATTTTTTGCAATGGTAATGAGTTCTCTTTGTTCACTGTCTTTTTCGATGACCAATAATGCTAAATAACCATCATCAATCAGGATGGTTCTTCCAATTTCAATGTCATCAAATAGATTGGGATAAGTAATAGAGAATCTCTCTTCTGTGCCTAAAACTTCAGTCATTGATATATTGATTTGTTGGCCTTGCTTAATATAAACACTGCCATCTTTAAAATTATGTGTTCGAATTTCAGGGCCTTTGGTGTCCATTAAAGTACCAACATATGTGCCTAATTCTTTATTTAATTCATGAACAGTTTTAAAACGATTGATATGTTCATTATGATCGCCATGTGAGTAGTTATTTCTTACAACATTTAATCCAGCTTGAATAAGCTGTCTTAAAATGGCTTTATCTTCTGATACAGGACCAACAGTTCCAACAAGTTTTGTTTTACGCATTTAATATAACTCCTAGCGTGATGCCTTAATTTCCCTTGTATATTTTATCATAGATAAAAGTCAATGTAATATGTCAGCAAATGAAAACGTTATCAAATAAGTTTGTATTTATTTTCAAAAAAACCACAAAACCTTTACGTTTTGTGGCATATATGTTTAAGCGATGTAACCTCTAAATTGAGATGGCTCCATAGAGTCATCAAGAACTATTTGATTTTTAATTACAATCAATATAGCAACATCTTGATATGTTTCTAGTGGTAATCTCAATCGATAAAGATGATGCTCTATGTTTTCTATCTCTTGATCTATTCTAATAAGACCATTCAATCTATTAACGATGTAAATATCAACATCAAAATCAGTTTTAAGTTTTTGAAAATCCAAATTAAAAATAAAACCAAATGGTTCAAAACCAGTCAATAGAATGAATTTTTCATCTTGGCTTTCATTGATATTGATTGATTCTTGATCTGTTACATCTTCATACATAAAGGGTGTGATAAGTAATGTTTGAGTGATATCTGATTTATTCTCAATTTTAATCATTTGCATCTTTGTTTTGACTGCTGATTTAAAGATAAGATGATCTATTGACTCAATGTCTTCTTGTCTATAAATCGTATGAAATAGTGTAGTTTTGATATCATCTGATGCATTTTCAATGCCTAAAAGATATTGATCAGATGGCTCAATAATTGGAAATTGAAGTGTTTGATTGGGTCCAACAATGATTTCATGATTCATAGAAAGATCCAGTAAATCCAAATACTCAATCTTTATATCAATTTTTTGTCCTGGCTCAAACGTAAATAAATAAAAGATAGATGTGCTAAAAGCATCTAAAGGCATCGTGTAGCCTTGTTTTAAAGGATTAAATGGTATCAGTCTATTTTCATTATTCGATTTTACGATGATTGGCTCCTCATAGACTATGTCATCTACATTAATATTCACGATGTAACCCGTACTAACCATAGATTCAAATCTAAATTTAGCTAATCCATATAGGTTTGCATAATGAGTTTGTTCATACCCCAAATAAAAGATGTCATCATCTACTGACACTAAATCATTTAAGGTTGTTTGAGCAAACGGAGAAAAAAACATCAATGATTCATTAGATTCATAATCGTTATCTAAATCAACAGCTTCAACCTTTAGTAAGTAACCCTCTAAAGGATTGATGTCTTCTAAAATGTAGGTGTTTTCGGTTTGTTCTGATACAAGTTCATCATCAACATATACATAATAGATATCTGCATGTTCAACACTTTTCCATGACAACAAGTATCCAGTTGACACACCTACAATAGCTGGCTCTTCAAGAAGTTTTTCTCTTTCTCCTCTCATAAAATGAACACACCCATAAATCATACTAGAAATCAAGATAATTACAGCGCCTAAGATATAAATAGGTTTTCTTCTCATATGCCCTCCCCAGGATATTGATTAAGAGACATGATAGGATTTAAACATATTAGTTTTAAAAAACAAGCATAAAAATGTGATTTAATCATGTTCCCACCCAATGATTGAACTTTATTTTATATTACCATAAAACATAAAAAAAGAAGACATTTTTCAAATGCCTTCTTTAGAAACTTTTACTTTCTTGGGTTTTTAATATTTGCGTGTGCAGCAGCTAATCTTGCGATTGGTACACGGAATGGTGAACATGAAACATAAGTTAAACCAATGTTATGGCAGAATTCCACTGAAAGTGGATCGCCACCGTGTTCTCCACAAATACCTAATTTAATGTCAGGTCTTGTTTGTTGACCGAGTTTAACAGCCATTTCCATCAATTTACCAACACCAATTTGGTCGATATGTGCAAATGGATCATTTGCGAAAATCTTCTTCTCATAGTAATCGCCTAAGAATTTACCAGCGTCATCTCTTGAGAAACCAAATGTCATTTGTGTTAAGTCGTTTGTGCCAAAGCTGAAGAATTCTGCTTCTTTAGCAATTTCATCTGCAGTGATTGCAGCTCTTGGGATTTCAATCATTGTACCTACTAAGTACTTGAGTTCAACGCCAGCTTCTTTAATCACTTTTTCAGCAGTTTCTACAACGATATCTTTAATGTATTTTAACTCTTTAATTTCGCCAACAAGTGGAATCATGATTTCAGGTACAACATTCATACCTTCTTTATTCACGATGATTGCAGCTTCAATCACTGCTCTTGTTTGCATTTCAGCAATTTCTGGATAAGTTACTGATAAACGTACACCACGGTGACCTAACATTGGGTTTGTTTCATGAAGTGATTCAATCGTTCCATTGAGTTCTTCATAAGATAAGCCCATTTCTTTTGCTAAAGCACGGATGTCTGATTCATGTGTAGGTACGAATTCATGTAGTGGTGGATCTAAGTAACGAATGGTTACGGCGTAACCTTTCATTTCTTTATATAAGCCAACAAAGTCTTCTCTTTGCATTGGTAATAATTTCGCTAACGCCTTTTCTCTTTCAGCCTTATTCTTAGCAACGATCATTTCACGAACTGCAGGAATACGATCCGCTTCAAAGAACATATGTTCTGTACGGCATAAACCAATACCTTCTGCACCATATTCATAAGCGACTTTAGCGTCTCTTGGATTATCTGCATTGGTACGAATCTTTAAAGCACGGAATTTGTCAGCCCAAGCCATGAGTGTTGCGAAATCACCAGATACTGTTGCATCTTGTGTCTCTACTTTTTGACCGTAAACTTTACCAGTTGAACCATCTAATGAAATCCAATCGCCTTCATTAAATCTTTCACCTTTAATTTCGAAATATTTTTTAGATTCAAAGACACGCACTTCACCAGCACCAGCAACACAGCATGTACCCATACCACGTGCGACAACGGCAGCATGTGATGTCATACCACCACGAGCGGTTAAAATACCTGATGAAACAATCATACCTTCGATGTCTTCTGGAGATGTTTCTAAACGTACTAAAATAACAGGTAGACCATCTTTAGCTTTCATTTCTTTTGCACGTTCTGCAGTAAATGCTACACGACCAGTTGCAGCACCAGGAGATGCATTTAAACCAGTTGTAATGACACGTGCATTCTTTAAAGCTTCTGGGTTAAATTGTGGGTGAAGGAGTGCATCTAACTGTGCAGGTTCAACCTTTAAAACCGCTTCTTTTTCAGTTAAGACGCCTTCATTGACTAAGTCAATAGCAACCTTTAAGGCAGCTTGAGCAGTTCTTTTACCATTACGTGTTTGAAGCATGTATAATTTACCTCTTTCGATCGTAAATTCCATATCTTGCATATCACGATAATGTGCTTCTAATTTTTTAGAAATATTAAAGAATTCTTCATATAAAGCAGGATTGTCTTTCTTTAACTCAGAAATTGGTTTTGGTGTACGAATACCGGCAACAACGTCTTCACCTTGTGCATTAAATAAGTATTCACCATATAATTCATTGGTACCATCTGATGGGTTTCTAGAAAACGCAACACCTGTACCTGAATCATCACCCATGTTACCAAATACCATACCTTGAACGTTAACTGCTGTTCCCCATTCGTAAGGAATGTGGTTTAAACGACGATATGTGTTTGCTCTTGGGTTATCCCATGATCTAAACACGGCAGTCACTGCGCCAATTAATTGTTCTTTTGGATCTTGTGGGAATGGTTCGCCTTTGAGTTCTGCGTATTTATCTAAAAACTGTAAAGCAAGTTTCTTCATATCATCAGCTGTTAAGTCAGTATCTAACTCAACACCTTTTTGATGCTTCATTTCTTCTAAAAGATGTTCATAGTTTTCTTTATCGATTTCCATTACAACGTCAGAGAACATTTGAATGAAACGGCGATATGAATCGTATGCAAATCTTGGGTTGTTTGTTAGTTTTGCTAAGCCTTCAACAGATACATTGTTTAAACCTAAGTTAAGGATTGTATCCATCATCCCTGGCATAGATGCTCTTGCTCCTGAACGAACTGATACTAAGAATGGGTCATTTGCATCTCCAAACTTCTTACCATATTCTTTTTCAGTTGCTTCCAAAGCAGTGAAAATTTGGTCGATGATTTCTTGTCTAATCACCTTTTTATTTGCGTAATAATCATTACATGCTTCTGTTGTCACAGTAAACCCTTGTGGAACAGCAATGCCTAGTGAAGTCATTTCAGCTAAGTTTGCACCTTTACCACCAAGTAGGTTTTTCATTGAAGCATTACCTTCTTTGAATAAATATACGTACTTCGTCATATTCATTTCCTTTCTTTATATGAATTTTTTTATTAATAAACAGTTTCTATGAAACTTTTTTAACCAAGTTATATAATTCGTTTTTAGGTCTTGACTGACCAACAACATTCACAAATGGTACATGAATCATACGGTTATCTCTAACGCCTACACATACACCATAAATGTCATCATTAAGTAATTCTACTGCATAATTACCCATGCGAGAGGCTAAGATACGATCTTCTGGACAAGGCTGTCCACCTCTTTGAATATATCCGAGCACAGTAGCTCTTGATGCAAATCCCGATTTTTCAGTGACTTCTTTAGCAAATTCGTGTACATCCATTTGGTTTTCAGTCACAACGATAATTGCGTGTCTTCTACCTTCGGTCACATGTTTTTTTAGTCTTGAGATGATTTTATCCTTATTAATTGGGTTTTCTGGTGTAATGATGAATTCAGCACCACCACAAATACCTGCAAATAAAGCTAAATCGCCACAATGTCTACCCATCACCTCAACGATAGAACATCTTCTATGTGATGTGGATGTATCTCTAAGCTTATCAATCGCATCAACAATCGTTTCAACTGCTGTATGAAATCCGATAGTAAAATCGGTACCTGCGATATCATTATCAATTGTGCCAGGTAAACCAATCGTTTTAATGCCTAATTTAGATAAATCCATTGCACCACGATATGTACCGTCACCGCCAATAGCTACAACAGCTTCAATGCCGCGATTTTTTAGATTTTCTACTGCTTTAAGTCTTACTTCTTCCTTTAAAAATTCAGGAGCTCTTGAAGTGCCAAGAAACGTACCACCTTGACTTAAGATTCCTGAAACAGATTGGTGATTGAGTAAAACCATATCATCATTGATTAAGCCAGCATAACCATCTTTGATGCCATATACTTCATGTCCGTGTGCTTCTCCAGCTCTGACAACTGCACGAATTGCAGCATTCATGCCAGGCGCATCACCACCCGATGTTAAAACGCCAATTTTCATATTATATGATCCCCTTACATAAAAAAACGTACTGCACACATATTATAACACACTTACATGCTAATTTAAATCTTATGATTTATCATTTTGGTAAATTATGAAATCGTTTTAAGACACATTTTGTGGCCAATCAAATCGCTTTATGGTAAAATGTGCTATGAAATAAAAAATATTAGAGAAATGGTGATACTATGAAAGATTTAAAAGGTGCTGCACTACTCGGCCAATCAGGTGGCCCAACGAGTGTAATTAATTCAAGCGCTGCTGGCGTTTTTATTGAAGCATTAAAACAAGAAAATATTACAGAAGTCTATGGTGCTGTACATGGCATTAAAGGTGTCTTAAACGAAGAGTTTTATGACATTAAGCAAGAAAGCTTAGAAGAGTTATTCTTATTAAAGAATACACCTTCATCAGCAATCGGTTCTGTTAGATTCAAATTAAAGGATCCTAAAAAAGATCCAAGCCAATATGAAAGATTGTTAGAAGTATTTAAAAAATATAATATTCGTTACTTCTTCTACAATGGTGGTAATGATTCAATGGATACATGTAACAAGATTTCTAAATTCTTTAAGAAGTCTGGTTATGATTGCAACGTCATGGGTGTTCCAAAGACGATTGATAATGACTTAAATGTCACTGATCACTCACCAGGCTATGGTAGTGCTGCAAAATATGTTGCTACAACATTTATGGAGTTATATCATGATGCGACTGTCTATGATACACCTCAAGTAACCATCGTTGAAGTAATGGGTAGAAATGCTGGATGGCTCACTGCAGCTGCTGCATTAGCTTCTTATAAAGGACAAGGTCCAGATTTAATTTATTTACCAGAAATTGCATTTGATATTGATGATTTCTTTAAGCAAGTTTCTGAAGTATTAGCAGAAAAAGGCAAAGTCATTGTTGCAGTATCTGAAGGTATCAAAACTAATGAAGGAAAATACATTCCTGAACTATTCCAAGATTTAAAGAAAGATGCGTTTGGTCATGCTCAATTAGGTGGTACAGCACAAGTATTAGCTGAAGAAGTTTCTAAGCGTACCAATGTTAAAGTACGTGCCATTGAGTTTTCATTACTCCAAAGATCTGCAGCGCATTTAGCGTCAAAGGTTGACGTTGAAGAAGCATTCAATGCTGGTAAAAAAGCAGTTCAAGCAGCTGTAAGAGGTACGTCAGATAAGATGGTTGGATTCAAGAGAATTTCTTCAAATCCTTATAAGATTAAGTATGTATTAATTCCATTATTAAAGGCTGCTAATACAGAACAAAAAGTACCACTAGAGTGGATCTTACCTCATGGAAAAGGCTTGACTCAAGACTTTGTAGATTACGCATTACCGCTGATTCAAGGTGACTCAAAAGCTAAGCTTATTGATGGACTTCCTAGATTTGCAAAATTAAACAAAATCAGAGTAGTCAAAAAGTAAATAGATGAAGGTGCTAGCTAAATTGCTAACACCTTTTTTTAATCTTTTATTTCAAATGATAAGATATAAATCCAGTCTAAATATTGAGGGTGATTTGTCATCTTCATTTCATATGTTTTTTGGTCAAATTTAAGTCCTTCTTCAATATGAAATAAAGCAATACCCATGTCTAAATATTGAATTGGAAATGGCAAAGATGTCGCATAGTTAGGCGTTTTTTCAAGGTATAAATGTATCACGTTTTTTTGGATTAATACTCGCCAGGGTTGCTTGTTAGATGCTGAGGGTGCTTTTTGCAAGAAAATGAGTGACGAAAGATATGGTATTTTTTCTTCATGAGTTTCAATAAGTGGCTGTTTGAAATCTTCTAAATAGTACATCTCGCTAAAGTCTTTTCTTCTATCCGCTTTGATTGAAAATCGTATGACTTTATCTCTAAAAGTTGTTTTATCTTCAGGATACCCAACAGGTGAAATAGCTGGAATAATGTCCATGCCAGAAAGCAAGTGCTTCAAAGCTTGTCTATGAAAGGTACCTCCAAGCCAAACTGTACCTAAACCAATTTTTGTAAGTTTTAAAACGATACGTTCAAAAAGATAACCGAAATCAATCAAATGGTGCATATCATTTTTGGTAGCTGCACCAAAAAATGCTGGTGGGTTTTTTATAAATCCATAAGTCCCAATCATTTTACCTTCATCATCAAAATCACCATTTGGATCATGATAAAAGAAAGTCATTTGATTGCCAAAAGGACCTTTCATCGTATTTGTCTTTTCAAGAATCTTTTTTACGCATTCCAAATCAGGTTCTGATAATTTTCTCTTCTCATATGTTCTTACTGATTTTCTTTTCATGATGGCTTCTTGCATCGTATCACTTCCTTCAATCTCACTTTATCATATGTATATATGTTTGGAAACATATTATTCAAAAAAAATCATTGATTTTATTTTTTATCGTTTATAATAAAATAAACAACGCATGAAATCGAGGTATACACAAATGGCATATTTAAATGCATGGTGGGTTTATCTAGTCGTAGGTATGATTTTTTCCTATGTCTTGATACAGTCGACCGTTTTTTTGCTTAAAGCAAGAAAAAGAGCTTTCACATTAGGATTTTCAAAAAAGGATATCAATCAAACCATTTTGTCTTCTACTATTTTCACGATAGCTCCATCTCTTGCAATACTCATTGGTCTTATTACGCTTGCTAAAATATTCGGACCTATGATTGCAGGTATGAGACTAGGAACTTTAGGTGCATTAACTTATGAATTACCTACTGCAACACTCGTTTTAAGAGAATTCGGCTTTGAGGCTGGTGACATCTTAAATCCTAGAGTTGTAACAACCGCATTATGGGTGATGACCTTTGGATGTATTCCACCACTTCTTATAATTCCATTCTTCTATAAGAAATATAGTCAAAAAATTGAATCAGTCAAAGATAAGGATCAGTCGTGGAATCATATTATGATGGACGCTTTATTTATCGGTATGATTTCCGCATTTGTTGGCTTTGTTTTAGCACCTAAAACCGTAGGTGATGAAACATTTATTTCTTTACTAGCTATTTTAGTCTTTTTAACATCTGCATTATGGGTTGTTATCTTTGGTTTAATGCTTAAAAAATTTAAATGGGAGTGGTTAAGAAATTATGCCTTACCACTATCGATGATACTTGCGATGATCTTTGCGGTCATTTATGCTGGCATGGGGGTACGTTAATATGGATAAAGCTTATCAAGATAGTATTCATAAGTCAGGTCGTTATTGGATGCTAGGTGCGCTTATTTTATTTATCACTGCACCTATTAGTATGAGCATTGCAACTGGTGTATTGCCTACTTTTAGAGAATTTTTACCAGGATTCATCGCAACTGCTGTTGTCTTCTGGCCAATAACAACGATAGAAGTATTTACATTTACACCTATGTTAGGTACTGGTTCATCCTATTTGGCGTTTGTTACTGGTAATTTAGCAAGCATTAAAGTACCTGTTGCCCTCAATGCTCAAGATGCTCTTAATCTTGAAAAGGGTTCTGAAAAAGGTGATGTGATTGCAACCATCGCCGTAGCAACATCAAGCATCGTAACAACCATAGTCATTATGATTGGTGCACTTCTTTTAATTCCTCTAACACCTTTATTAGAAACAGCGAGCTTAAAGCCTGCATTTGACAATGTCGTGCCTGCATTATTTGGCGCGTTAGGTTTTGTTTATATTTCAAAACGTTGGAAAATTGCAATTATCCCTTTATTGTTTATGATTTTCTTCTTCCTATTTGTTCCTGGGAGTGGTGGTCTTGTTGGACTCATGGTTCCTGTAGGGGTTGTCATAACTTTGATAAGTTCAAGAATTCTCTATAAAAAGGGGGTTATTAAGTGATTTACGTTTATTTAGGTATATCATTATTCATTGTATTACTCTTTGTCATTCTCTTAAGAACCTTTCATTTCGAACCAAAAGCATTTCCTGAAATGAAAAAGAACCATGAGTTTGATCAAAAATTTGCAATCGAGTCTCTTTCAAAAATGATTCAATTTGAAACGATATCATATCCGGATCCTGCTTTAGAAAACCCAAAAGCATTTACTGATTTTAGACTTTTCATCAAAGAAAGATTTCCTCATGTATTTGAAAAATCAACGTATAGTGAACACGAACGAGCAATGCTCTTTCATATCAAAGGCGAAATCGCAGAAGATCCTTATGTTTTCATGTCGCATTATGATGTTGTACCAACTAATGGTGTATGGGATGAAGAACCTTTTAGCGGTAGAATAAATGATCAAACTGTTTATGGCAGAGGTACTTTGGATACAAAAAGCAGTTTGAATGCGATCATGAATGCAATGGAGTATCTCTTATCGAAAGGTAAAGTATTTAAACATGATGTGTATTTGGCATTTGGTGGTGATGAAGAAGTTTATGGTAAATCAGCAGAAGCTATCGTTGAGTATTTTAAAAGTCATGGTATTAAACCTTTCATGGTTTTAGATGAAGGTGGGGCAATTGTAAAAGATCAGTTCCCTGGTGTATCTGAAAAAGCTGCAGTTGTCGGCATTGCAGAAAAGGGATTTATGAATATTAAGCTTGTTGCTAAAACAAAGGGAGGGCATGCATCCACACCACCTAAAACTACGCCTATCACATCTTTGTCTATGGCAGTCACTAAATTAAATCAGTCAAAGGCTTTTAAGCTTAAATTAACGACACCTGTAAAATACTTATTTGAATCTCTTGCACCACATTCAAAATCTTTTTTCATCAAAATGATTTTTGCTAATCTTTGGCTATTTTTACCTATTGTAAAACTGATCGCGAAGATATCAGGTGGCGAGTTTCTGGCAATGTTTAAAACAACTCAGGCATTTACAATGAGCTTGGGAAGTGAAGCGATGAATGTGTTACCGTCAGAGGCATCAATTGGTATTAACTACAGGTTAATGCCAGGAGAATCCAGTGAAATGATTGTCAAAAAAATCAAACATATTATTAGAAAGTATCCCATTGAAGTTGAGGTTTTAGAGGCACATGAGGCTTCTACTATTTCAGTCATAGATGATGGATATAAGTCATTAACAAAAGCTATCAATCAAACTTGGCCAGAAGTCATCGTCTCACCTTATCTCATGGTAGCAACCACAGATTCTAGACATTATCATGCAATATCAGAAAGAGTGTTTAAGTTCTCTCCTATGGATGTATCTAAAGATGATTTAAGAAAAATTCATGGTGTGAATGAAGATATTACGATTGATAATATTGTTGCTGGCGTAAATTTTTATATCAATTTATTTGAACAATTGTAACACCTCATGTTGAGGTGTTTTTTTATAAGAAAAAGGCATTTAGCTTATCGCTAGATGCCCTTTAATCTATTAAATATTATTGTCTTTTAATAATGTTATGAGTGAAACTCTCTTAATTCTATATGGTGCAAAATCTTCAAAATCAGAAGGATCAAGTTGAGCAACTAATAATGGTTGATCTTCAATGATATCATTGATTAGATAGTACATAATGGTAATTTCATTATCCAGTAATGTATCCATATCTGCATCAGATAATCCAAGAATTGTAGATGCATCTATGCTTGTTAAGTCAGTTAAGTCATCTAATCCTAATAAATTCATTGAAACAACTAGGTGTTCCATTTCTGCAATCTTAATATCGTAGATGAGTGGTGTTGGCAATGCAATAACTTCTGCATCATAGTTCGTATCTCCTACTTCTGCTCTTGCATCTTCATTTTCTAATCCTGCATCATTAATACCAATTGAAATCATACGATAAACGATAAGTGATTCAATATCGAGTAAAGCATCTAGCTCATCTGGTCCAAATCCTGTTGGATCAATACCACTTGATGCTTGGAGTAAAGTTCTATCAGCAGGAGCATATGTGCGTGGTGCATCACCAACATCACCTAAGTATGCTAAAGCCTCTACAAGTTTAACGATTTCATCATACGTTAAATCATAATCATTTCTATATGCAGTAGATGGAATACCATAATCATAACCGCCTCTTACATCACTGACTGATTCAACCATAGGTGTTGACATAATGTGTGCAACAATTGGTGAGAATCCTAAGTAATGTTCATTTGGTTCGCCTACAGTACCTAATTCAAGCACTAGGTAAATATCTGCAAACGTAATCGAATTAGCTCCAATACTACCCGCACTTGATGTATCTGTAATGCCTAAAATATCTAATGCATCTAATATATTATTGATTTCAATTCTTAAGATATCCTTCTTATAATCTGGATCTAGAGGATCAATAACAACAACATATGATTCATCAGGAATATTTGGTAAGTTGGTAATTAAACCTGTAGAAATGACTCTGTTTAAGACAAGTGAATTTTCATCAAATGATTGTAACGTTTCTACAGAAAGTGCTGTTTCATCAAAGACGATTTCATCAACTTTCGCATTATTATCTTCACCTGATAAGACGAAGAGTGCATCAATCATATATCCGATTTCATCATTGGTTAATCTATCTTCATCATCATTATTTCTATAAGCTGCTACTGGAATTTCAATACCTGAAGTTGTTAACATCGTTACGATATTATCAGATAAGATTTGCTTAATGATCACAGAGTTATTTGTCTTAAGACTTTGAGTTTGACCAACTGTTACATCAATCACAACATCTGTAACTAAGATATGATCCACATCACCTGGCACTGTTGAGCCTGCAAGTATTTCTAATGCAAGAATCATTTCAGAAACTTCAGTTGATGTTAAATTCTTCTCATCATCTTCATCAATATAAGCATCCATAGGAACATTATCTACTCCTACAGCTTCAATAATGGTATCAGAAATTAATTTTTGTGTAATGAGTGATGGTAATGCATTTAAGTCTTTAAGTTGACCTATTGTAATATCAGTAGAAATATCTGTTACAAGAAGTGCATCATTATTGTTCGCTAAGATGTCTAATGCATCAACCATATTACCAATTTCTGTATCTGTTAATCTGTTATTTGAATCATTATCGATATAAGCATCTAATGGTATACCATCAACACCAATCATATCAATAATGGCATCACTAATGATTTGCTTGATAATAAGTGATTCATTATCTTGATCAAGTTGTTTTGTTTGACCTACAGTGACATCTGTTGATACTGCTGAAACTAAAACGTGATCTACATCACCAGGCACAACAGATCCTGCTAATATCTCTAACGCTTCGATCATTTCAGTTAACTCAGTATCTGTTAAATTCTTCGTATTATCTTGATCAATATAAGCATCAAGTGGTACTTTATCAACGCCAACTGCATCAATAATTTGATCAGACATTTGTTTCTTCATTATAATCGATGGAATTGAATTAAGTCCCTTAAGCTGTCCAATAGTTAAATCAGTTGTAATATCTGATACTAAAACATCTTCATCTTCGTTAGAAAGGACATAAAGCGCATCAATCATATGATCTATTTCTGTTTGTAATAGTCTATTATTTGAATCTTGATCAATATAAGCTTCTAAAGGAATCTTGCCTTCATCAAGTGGATCGATGGCATCAATAATAGCATCTGACAATAATTGTTGAATAATATATGATTCTGTTTGTTTCATATCTAATGCTTGACCTACGGTCACATCTGTAGAAATCGCAGATACTAAGACTGAATCATCATTATTAGCTAAAACATCAAGTGCTAATATCATTGCATCTAATTCATCATCTGAAAGTCTATTTAATGGATCACTATCAATATATGCTTCAATAGGGATATTATCTACACCAATTGAATCAATGATTGAGTCACTGATTAATTGTTTTGTAATGAGTGAATTGATTAAGTTAAGATCCTTCACTTGACCTACGGTTACATCTGTTGAAATAGCTGTAACTAAAACGGCATATGGATCTTCAGGTTCTGCCAAAATAACTAATGCATCAATCATAGCATCAATCTCAGCATCTGTTAATCTGTTCGCTGGATTGCTGTCAATGTATGAATCCATAGGGATGTTATCTACACCAATCACATCAATCACGTTATCAGAAACAAGTTGTTTAATGGTATATGATTCTGTACCTTTAAGTTCGCTTACTTGTCCAACAGATACGTCTGTTGAAACGTTTGCTACAAGTACAGCATTGACATCAAATAATGGATCATGACCTGGATAACCAAATGGTGGATTATTGTTTGCTAAGATATAGAGTGCATCAAGCATCGCGTCTAACTCTTGTTGCGTAAACATGGTTGGTCTGTCTAAATCATACGCTTCAGCTGGTATTTTACCTTCATCTAGAGGATCGATGGCATCTTTGATTTGATCAGTGAATAACTGTCTCATAATCAATGAAGCATTACCTTTAAGGTTTTGTGTTTGACCTACGGTAACATCTGTTGAAATTGCTGAAATTAAAACAGTATCATCTTCACCTGCTAGAATATACATTGCATCTAAAAGCGCATTGATTTCAGCTGTCGATAATAAGGTTGGATAAGTTACATCATATGCGTCATCATGAATGACTACAGTCGCACCTAAATTATCAATCACAGCATCTGTAATAAGAGAACGAATCACCAGTGAATTATTTGTCTTCAATTGTTGTGCTTGTCCAACAGTGGCTTCAGTTGATATTTCAGTTACTATAACATTTGCCGGATCAAATTCTGGGTCTGTATTGTTTGGATCATCAGCTAAAATATATAGTGCTGCGACAATTTCTTGTAATTCATCATCTGATAAGCGTCTCAGTGGGTCTACTGGTGCATCTAAGGTCGCACCAAGTAGTACAAAGGAGCTTCCGCCATTTGAAAGTGGTGCATAAGCATCTTCAGGTAAATTGTTCACATCAATTAAGTTTAAGATTTCATCTGATATAAGTTGCTTGATGATATATGATCCTGTAGGTGTTAAATCAATTTGTTGAACTTGACCTACTGTGATAGATTCAACATCAACATCACCGATGGCAACATCATCGCTACCAGCGATAATTTCTAATGCAGCAACAAGTGCTTCAATTTCTTCTTTAGTTAATAGATTTTCTGCTTGATAAGCTTCTGATGGAATCTTATCTGCTCCTATCGCATCAATAATGCCTTGTGATAAAAGACTTAAGACTATAGCAGAATCTGTTTCAGCTAAAACTTCATTGATTTGTGCGATTGTTACGAGTTGTGGCTCAAATGTATCAAGATTTTCAACCTGTAAAATATTAAGTGTTTTGAAAATATCTGTAATCTCAGATTTCTTCACTTTATCTGGATAATCAGGATCTGTATTTGGATTTAAAGCAGAAAGTGGAATCTCAAATGTATCTTGACCCTTAAGGAATAAATCAATGACTGTATAAAGATAATCAGATGTAACCACAAGATCAACTTCAGCTTCTGTTAAGCCAAAGAGTGTATCTGGTCCAATCGTAGATAAGGAATCTTCATCAACAATACCTAAAGTCTTGAGTCCTGCAAATATATTGTAAAGTTCTTGTTGAATGATACGGTCTTTACCATCTACTGTGATTAATGCCTTTTGTGGAATATCAAAGTCTGCCGGAATGAACATGCCGTTTGCGATTAATTCAATCACTGAATCAGATAATAATAAGAACGATAATTTGTCTTGAATATATAGTGAATCTAAGAAACGATCCATATCGTCTTTATCTTCTAAAGCATCATAGTTTTGGTCAATTAAGCTCATCACTGATCCAATACCAATCGCTGATGGATCATCAGCACCGATTAATTTAAAGGATACCATGATGTTTCTTAATTCAACTCTCGTAATAACATCTTCATCAAGTGCGCCAACAACTTGGCCTTTTGCGTCACTTGGTGGTGTCATATCTGGTGCTTCCTGATCGTCACCAAAAACACCAGCAAGCAAGCCACCGACATAGTCACCGAAACCTTCATTTTCGAAAAGTCTCGCTAATACAATATAAATGTAATCAGAAGCGATGAAATCACTAAATCCATCTTCATCCTCATAAGGATCAATAAGATTTGTAAACGTACCTAGACCAAGTGCACTTGGGTCCCCTAATAAGCTGATAGAATGGAATATACGTCTAAATTCATCTTTAGGTACACGTCCTAATTCAACAGGCTCATTTGGATCTGTTGATAGCATTGCTGAATGTGGTGTTAAATCTAAATCGGTTACTGCAACACCTAAAGCATCACCTAAGGTTGTGCCTACAAAATCACTTATAGATGGCAATTTGAGTGCACGATCTAAAAGTATATAAATATAATGAGCGCCAATGAGACGATCAAAATCATCATCATTTGTTTCAGGGTCAATATTTCTGCCATCTAAGCCTGTAAATGTACCTAATCCAATGGTAGACATGTTTTCACCATCGCTTAGTTCTACTGCCTTAACGGCTATAAGTATATTGATTACCTCATCTGTCTTAAAGAAATCACCATCCATTAAAACTGGATCAACACTAAAGAAATCACTTGGTACGACCAATATGGTTTGTGCATTATTCACAGTGGATAATAAGAATGCTTGGAAATCTTCACTAATGAGTGCATCACCTATTAAACCGCTAATAAGTTCACTTTGTCCAAAAACTTCGATATCTTGATCTGATGTTTGTTGGTATGCATGAATGAGTTTTGCTGTTGTTTGATTTTCAATAGCTTCAGCTAATGTTTCAAATCCTAGTGTTTCATTCATACCTTTAATAAGTGTCGTAACACCGTGAATGAATTCAACAAAAGTTTCTTCTTTCAAAGCATCATTTTCAACTGTCACACTTGGTGTTTTCACCTCATAGCCACCTAAGCTAGCAGACAAGGTCGCACCATATGTATCCATTGCACGCTTTATGCTTGATCTTAAGATGATGGATTCATCGAGAGATCCAAAGGCATGTTCAGAAACAGCTAAATCACTAAATCTTGTAATTAAAGACATGTTAATACCAGTTGGATTATTCGCTACTGTTAATACATCTCTAAGTGAGAATGTAAAATCACTAGCACCTTCAAAAGAACCTGCAAAATCAAATACAAACCCAAGCAAGTTATTTAATTCTTCTTCCCAAAGAAGATCTTCAGGTGAAGCCGCTGCTAAACTATCTGGTATCGATAAATATTGTGATAGCGCTGGATCTTCACTAAATACCTTGATGTTATGTGCAATGGTTTGTAATAAAAGTGATGAATGATTATCAAGTTCAGTCGTTAGTAAATGAGATCTAAAAACTGGATCATTAAAGAGTGGTGCATAATCAATATCTTCTAATAATCCTGCTCCAACCAATTGATCATGTGTATATTGAGCAGCGTAATATAAAAGTCCAGTAATTGCAGTTAGCTCTTCTCCTAATGCAACTTCATTAGGTACATAAACTTGAGTAATGCCTAAAGAATCTCTTGCATAAATCAATGCTTCTCTGCCAACTCTGCTTAAAACTTGTAAATCTTCAAGTGCATCTTTAAAAGTGTCATAATCTGTTTCTGATAATGCACCAAAATTAGCGAAAACTTGAAGTCTAGCTTCTGTGGTCATTGTCGAAAACGATGCAAGCTCAGAAGCAGTTGAGAATTTATAAACAGTCTCTAAAATCGTAATGACATTGTTGATTTCTTGACCGAAATTAAAGTTAACCTCACCTGTTGTACTGTCAAATTTAATCGCTTCATCAACAAGTGTTCTTAAATTAGGATCTGTAATCACTGAGTCTAAAACAATAGGTACTGCAATCTCTAAACCAATATTGACAACCTCTGATTCTTCAAAGATCAGTGAAACAATCGATCTTAAAGCATCTATATTATTGACTGCTAAATCATCAACAAAAGCATAATAATTTGGATTTTCACCAAATAAAGCTTGTAGCCCTAATTTGGTTGCTTCAACATAAATATCGGAAATATTTGTGATTTCATCTGACCAAACAACTTCTTCAAGTCTTGCAGCTATATCATCTTGTACTTCGTCAGATAAACGACCATCTAATGTATTATATACACCAAAATCAATACCAATAGGTATGGATTCCATGAGTAATCTAATGTCAACTAATTGATTAATAATATGTCCAAAATAAGCACCTGTATCTTCATTTAAGTATGTTGCGGGGTTTGAAGCATTATTAACAATATAAGCTAAATCCACATCACCATACTGATCTGTAAAGAGTGCTTCAACAAAATCAGCAATATGATAAAATTCGCCAGCTTCACCTACAAAGAAGTTAGGATCACTTAAAATAAACGATAATCTTTCTTGTAAATAAGCTTCTCTTTCAGATTCATCAATCCATGAAGCATAATTTTGAACACTTTCCATCGTTGTTGCATAATCGACAGCAACGTTAATAAGCACCAATGTTTCTAATTCACCGACAGCCCGTATAATATTGGTGAGTTTTTCTGCTTCTTCAGGTGTTAACTCGAAAATAAGTTCAGGATTAGATGCATACGCTTGGAGCTCTCCGACGGTTCCAAATTTTAAGAGTGCTTCAATTACGCCATATAAGTTTGAGAATTCTTCATCCCATGAGATATCTTCAAACTGATTGAGTGCATCTCTACTGGCATCTCTTTCGTATAAATTGACACCTAATTGATCAACGAGGATGTTTTCTAACCCAAATCTTGTCGCATATGGAATCATATAGCCTAAAACATTTGAGCGACCTATATAATTAAAGATTTGTTCAATATCTTCTAAATTATCTTCACCAATGGTATTGTAATCGAAATCTGAATCAATATATCCACCTTCTAACACCACAGATGCGATACCAAAAATATTTTCAATTTCTTGGACCCAGTTGATATTGACATCTTCAAGACCTTCTTGCTTGATAGTTGTTGTTAACATGCGGTCAAAGACATATCTATCTAATGGTTGTCCATTAATAACAATTTGTTTTGTAATACTTGTAAGTCCTTTTTCATTCATTTCTTCGATTTGAAGTAAATAATCTTCGATATCGATGTTTCCAGGTAAAGCAAAAGGAAGCCCACCTGGAAGTGTGCCTGTATCTAATGTTTGATATTCATTTTCTTGTTCTAAGTTCGCTATACTTGTAAAACCTGTTAAAAAGCTTGAGAAAATAATGACTGGTAAAAGGAATAAAAAAGCGACAACAAATCCGTGTACTGCACCTGCAAGTCCGCCACCAAAACGACTGATGACGGTTTTCTTTAATCTCTTAGAAGGCACAAATTTGCGGTTTGAATTACTTTCTTCATGTTTAACACGAGCAATATCATTTTGTCTTGCTAGTAATGGTTTTTTAATGAAAAACTTCCATATAGGTACAAAGATAATCCATGTGAGTAATGTCTTTATGACAGGAAATAAAACAAAGTAGAAAACGATTCTTAACACTAAGTCGATCAACGCAATGACAACCGGTGTGATTTGTGGATCTAGTAAATAAGTTTCAATATTTTGTGGAATGATATTTCCAGACATGCTTTGAATCATTTGAATGAGTGATTCAAAGGTAAAAGATGCTGAAAAAATAAGGTTGAGTGAGACCATCGAAATCAACCAAATAGTAACACCTGCAGTAATGACCGTGACAAGCGTATAGTATACAGACTTGCTTGTTCCTCTCAAAAAACCTTGTAGGAAATATAAGAACATGAAGAGTCCTATGGTTCCCCATTGAATCATTAATAACGATGGCATATTTGTTTCCGCCTTTCTCATTCAATTGCTTAGCACTATTTTAACAAAAAAGGCGTTTATATACAATGATATACGCCTTAGTTTATATGTAAATATAAAATCTTGACACATTAAGCATCATGATGTGGGTTAACGTGAACCATGCAATGGATTACATCAGGAAAGGCTTCTTCTACCTTGTGATGCACTTTTTCTGCGATTTGATGAGCCTTTTCAAGTGACATGTGACCTTTTACACCAATTTCAACATCAACATAACGTTCAACCATGTGTTTTCTCACCTTTAAATCATCAATAGTTAAAACGCCTTCGATCATTAAGATGGTTTCATGGATATCCTTGATTTCTTGAGTTGAAGGTGCTTGATCGACTAAAAAAGAGATAGCTTCTTTGATGACATCGATAGATAATTTTAAGATAAATATGCCAACAATAAATGCCGCAATATAATCAAAGATAATCAAACCAAATTGAGTCATCGATAAGCCAATCAATGTAAATGAAGTTGCCCATACATCAATGAAATGATTTTTAGCATCTGCTTTGAGTGTTGGTGATTTAAATATATTACCAGCGCGTTTGTAATAGAAAAACAATAATAATTTTAAAACTAACGATAAAGCAGAGATAAAAACCGTGAATAATTTGGGTCCTTCAATCGTTAAATTGCCGTTTAAGTAAGTCATAGCTAAGTTGATGCTGTCTACCATAATATAAATTGAAACTGCAAAGAAAATAAGGCCTAATGCAAAGTATGCTAGACCTTCATATTTTTCATGACCATAGTGGTGGTCATGATCTGGTTTTTTAGTGGCTACTTTCATGAAAAATAGCATAAGTAGGCTGATAATGATGTCAGATGTAGAGTTTAAACCATCACTTATTAAAGATTGGGCTTCTCCGATGAAACCAAAAGAAAGCTTGATTGCTGCAAGCAGTATATTAATGATTAACCCCACGCGAATAACATGTAATACTTTCTTTTTGTCTACTTGACTCATCTTAATGTTTTAGGCGACGAAAAGACGTCCCATCTTCCTTAAATTCTTCTAAATCCATGTTGAAACCTTCTAAAAAGTTATATTCGTCTAAATTTTTAGCAGCATCTTGATCTTGGCTAATAATGGATTCGTAGTTCTTACTTATATATAATATCATGTCAAGCATATTTTGTATATCTGATAATGAACGCATCGGAATATCAGAAAACTCCATTGAATCAAAATCGTTGTAAAAAATGATGGTTGCGGTATGTTCATTCATAAAAAAATCATAATCAACATAAAAATCGTATGGTATCGCGCTTAAAAACATTCTTTCAACAAGTGCTTCAAATTGTTCTTTATCCAGTGATAAAAAAGCCTGTTGTAAATGGCGACTTACGTTGTCTAATAGATCCTTTAATAAAATATGGTCCGATCCATCTTTATATAGTTTTTTTATCATGCGTACTTGGCCACCAAATCGTTTTTGATATTCAAGTTCTAATGATTTTTTTTGTTCTTTATCCCATGTATCAAATCTCATGTTAAAACCTCTATTTTGCTTTGATGTCCTTTATCATATCACAAACATAGGATGTTTGTCCGTTATAATGATTTTTTTTGATGGTAAATAGCAGAACATCTTCACTTATGATGTGCTCATATGCTTTAAGTGTTTTAGGAAATAAAGTGACTTCAAGCTCTTGTTCTCCATCATCCAAAAGTAAAAACATCATAGGTTCATTGTTTTTTGTTTTAATACGTTTTGATTTTTTGATGTAAGAAAGCACTGTAATCTTATCTTTATGTGATAATTGCTCAAAAGTGTCTAATGCTTTTTCTTTAATAAAAGACTCATAGGCTGCCATTGGTTGATACAAAAGGTTAAAGCCTAAAGCTTCTTTTTCCTTTTCTGCAAGAATCGAAAAGCTATACTCTTCAAATGTCTTCATTTTAAAATCGGAGATATATTGTTCATAGCCGGCATCATCTAATCCGATATTTTGAATCATGGTTTGATGTGTTAGATTGAATGCATCTAATGCGCCAGCATGAATGAGCATTTCAAGATTTCTATCATTTATCGTTTTCTTTAATTTTATCTTCAAATCATGATAGTCAGTAAAAGGTGATTCGTTTCTTGTTTCAAGCAATTTTTGAACGGTTAATTTGCCAAAGCTTTTGATTGCTTGAAATGGCATATAAATACCTTCATCTGTCTTTTCATAGATGTCTGTTGACATGTGAATATGTGGTGGATAAACTTTGACTTTTTGTTTTTTAAGTTCGAGAATATAGTCTTTTGTTAGACCTTCATTACCAATCACAGATGTTAATAAAATGGTCATAAAAGTAGAAAAATAGTTCGCTTTTAGATAAGCCATTTGATAAGCAACAATCGCATAAGCTACACTATGGGATCTATTAAATCCATAATCTGCAAACTTAACAATCAAATCATATATCTCTTTACCAATTGATTTTGGATAACCTTGTTTGATACATTTTTCAATAAATCTATGTTCCTCTTGTTCGAGTATCTCTCTATTTTTTTTAGAGATCGCGCGTCTTAATAAATCCGCTTCAGCAAGGGAATATCCAGCAAACTCATGAGCGATACGCATAATTTGTTCCTGGTAAACAATAATGCCATAAGTATTTTTCAAGATAGGTTCTAAATCCTTATGGATATATTCAAATGAAGCACCATGTCTTCTTTCAATATAAAGATCAATAAACTCCATGGGTCCTGGTCTAAATAATGCTAAAAGTGCAATGATATCTTCAAAGTTTGTGGGTTTTAGCTTTCTTAAAACAGCACGCATGCCTAAAGATTCTAATTGAAAAATACCCGTGGTATCTGATAAAGATAATAAGTGATATGTTTTTGAATCATCAAAGGGTATATTATTTAATTGAAACTTAGGATGCTTTTTTTGAATTTCCTTAACGACATCATCAATCACCTGCAGATTTCTAATCCCTAAAAAGTCGATTTTAAGTAGCCCTAAAGACTCTAAATCAGCTGCTTCAAATTGAGATTGATAACCGTCATATAGACCTTTTTGTAAGGGGATATGCTTCGATAAATCTTGTTCACATAAAATAACACCTGCAGCATGTGTGCCTGTATGTCTTGGTAAGCCCTCAATTTTTTTAGCAACTCTTAAAAGACGCATTGTTTCTTGATCCGTGTTATCGACTTTTTCATCTATGACATTTTGAATGATGCCGTTGACTCTTGTTGGATCGATTTTCATCACGCGTGCAATATCTCTAATGGAAGATCTTAACGCAAACGTACCAAAAGTAATAATTGAAATCATATGAAATGTGCCATATTTTTCTTTGACATATTGAATGACTTCATCACGTTTATTATCAGGAAAATCCATGTCGATATCTGGCATGGTTATACGTTCAGGATTTAAAAACCTTTCAAAAAGTAAATCGTATTGAAGAGGATCTACATCTGTAATCCCTATGGCATACGCAACCAATGAGCCTGCAGATGATCCTCTACCAGGACCTACTAAAATATCGTGTGTTTTAGCGTATTTTACAAAATCATAAACAATTAAAAAGTAGTGATCAAAGCCCATGTCATGAATTACTTTGAGCTCATATGCTAATCTTTTTTGATAGGTCTCAAGTGATGCATAACTATGTTTTTTTAACCTTTTCTTTAAACCGACTTGCGCTAATGATTTAAGATAAAGCTCTGGTGTACCAGATGGTACATCGAATACAGGCATATCAAAGGATGGCTTTTGATATTCAAATTTAATGGACTTAACCACTTCACTTAATGTATTAAATACGTATGGATAATCTGAAAAACGACTCAAAAGCTCATCTTTGGTCATCATGTGATAGGCTTCATCTTGTGCCATCTCATTTTGCTCGTTATCTATTTTAATGAGTGCTTCATAAACTTCTTTATCTTGTGATTCTAAATAGGTGGTTTGGTGAAGCGGTAATAAAGGTATTTTATAGTGTTCTGAGAGTTGATGCATCATAGGTGCTACTTTCATCTCTAGATCAAAGGTGTCTAAAGATAAACCTAGATAAAAATGCTCTATGATGTCTTTTGTTTCACGTATAAAATGACTTGCTTGTTCAATATGGTCATCTAGAAGATATCTTGTAATGAGTGCATCTTGACCTGAAGATACGAAAATTAGCCCTTTTTGATAGGGTTTAATAGCTTCAAGTGTTAATGGAGCTTCTTCTTTTAGTAGGATAATTTTAAGTAAGTTTTCATATCCTTGTTGATTTTTAACAAAGACTAAGAATCCACTATCTAAAAAATCATATGCAACTTTAATATGCAGTCCTAATACCGGTTTGATGTTGTATTTTTTGGCATAATGAAAAAGATGAAGCATGCCGTGTAGTGCTTGATCGGATACTGCAACAAAATCATACCCATTTTGTTTTGCCTTTTCGATTAAGACATCCATAGGTATCGTGCTTTTAAGCATACTATATGCACTTTTTAAATGTAGAACACCAAACATACATGTCACCCTTAGTCATATTATACTGATAAAACCTGTTAAAATCTAAAAAAAAATGCTTCTTCAAGCATTTTTCTTATCTTATTTTTAGAAACTAGCGAATCTTTCACCGAATGCAACACAATCCTCTTCTTCTTCTGAAGATGGTGTTGAGTTGATTTTTAATCCTTCTTCAAATAAATCTGCGCCAGATGCTGTTGTACGTTCTTGCCAAGCGTCCATCCATTCGCCTTCACCCCATCCATATGAACCAAATAAGGCTACTTTTTTACCTGATAAATCACTTTCAACGGCTTCAAAGAAAGGTTCAAATTCATCTTCTTCAAGTACTTCTACACCCATAGATGGGCAACCAAACGCTATTTTATCAAATGCTGAGATTTCACTTGGATCAACTTGATCAACAGTTCTAAAATCGACGGATGCACCAGCTTTTTCGAGTCCTTCTTTAATTTTTTCAGCCATAATTTCAGTATTACCGGTACCACTCCAGTAAACAACTAATACATTTGCCATGATTTAATCTCCTTTTTATAATCTTTCATGAACTTACGCACATATTATAGTTTAAATAGGCTCTAAAGTCAAAAGATTTAATTATATTGAACCCCTCCGAATCAGAAGTATCACACCACCTCCAATAAGGATGACAACGAGCATTGGAAGGTAGGATAATGCACTTATTTTCGTTGGATAAGGTAAAACGTTAATAATCATTGTTTCTTCTATGAGATTTCCTCTCACATCTCTTGCATAAAGTTGTACAGTTTTCTCACCAGGTATGGAAAAATCGATATGAGAACAATTACACATAATAGGTCCTTCTATAGCATCGTTATCAAATGCTTCAACAAAATCCATCACATTAAAATAAGCATCAGGATAGATAGTCATATGCTCAAAAACAAGTGTGGGTTTAATCGTATCTTCAATGACAACGATTAAGATGGATTCTGAATGGTTTAATGCATGATCTATTAGTGTATAGATGACTTCATACCTTCCTGCTTGATGAAATGTAATCTTGGATGCGATTTGGACGTTATCTTTATCGATATCATCATAAAGATCGTATGCTTCATGGATGAAATCAGATAAATCTAAAAAAGATGTTTCTAAGGATATATATATGAAAGATTGTTTTAAGGTTAAAATCGGTGGATCAACATCAACAACGATTATTTCCGTTTCTAATCTCGTTTCATTTTGTGACTGATCTTTAGCATAGACGTAAAGTGGATAGTATCCTACTTGATCATAAATGACATTTGAGTCATCGATCTCTATTGTAAGCTTTGAAGAATCGTCGTATTGATCAGTTAACTCAAAATAGTGCGTTAAGGGTATTTTTTTGAATGTTGTGATAATGATATCTTGCTTTTGGTAAATCATAGGTGCTATATCATCATAAACCTCAAAATAGACATACATGTTCGCTTCATTTCGACTACGATCAGTTGCTTTAATGGTGAGTAAGTATTTGCCTACAATATTCATTTTAATGGTACTTGTTATCTTAACATCTATCAGTGAAGCCTGATCATACAAGTCACTTACCTCAAAATAATCATATAATAATGGTGGATCCCCAAAAACGGGAGACCTTAAGTCTTTGATGACTTCAATGATAGGTGGACTCATATCTTTAATGACTAGTGTTAATGTTTCTAATGTAAGATTCAAAGATTGATCACTTATTTCATAATAAACTTTATATGTGCCTAAAACATGAGATTCGATATCATGATAAATCTTTACATCATCTTTTGATAGTTGGTCATAATTATCGGTCACTCTTACAATATAGGATCTTAAGTGCTCATCATTTATGGGTTCTCCATAATCTAATGTTACAGTTTGTTTGGTCAATATAATCGTTGGTTTGATGGTATCATGGATGGTCAAGTTATCATAAAAAGTGGTTGATAATCCTGATTGATCTGTTGCAGTAATCGAAAAATCATAGGTTCCTAATTGATTGAAATCCACTTTGGAAAGATCAACTTTAACAAGGGGGAAACTGTCTACATTATCTTTAATTTTGTAATAGAGTGTATAATTGAAGCTTTCACCTACATTAAGATATATAGGTTTTAATTTCTCAATTGTTGGTTCAAGATGATCATAAACTTCGATTGTTGAGGTAACTTGTGTCTGATTTCCAGATAAGTCTTTTAATTGATATGAAAATGTATAAAGACCTATTTTGTTTAAGATAACTTGTGAAGTATCGGCAGTTAAGGTTAAGCTTTCTATAGCATCATAATTATCTTTGTATACCAAACCATCTAATACTTTAGGCATAGAACTACCAATCGGAATTTTAAAGGAAGGAACATAAATAATTTCAGGTGGGATATGGTCAACAACTTGAAAAGTGATTGATTGTATCCCTGTTTTACCATAAGAAGGAAAATACACTTTAAAATATACATGATAGGTATTAACATACTTAGTGTTTACTGTTTTTAGAAATGTTCTTTCAACACCATCAATTTGATAATACATATCTGGATCAAAAAGCTTTATTTCGTTTAAATAAAGTTCAGCGTATGGTTGATCAACATAATTGTATACGTCTTCATGAAGCGGTATTTCAACAACTGTGTCTTTCCAAATGATTTGATATTGTAGCAAATTAAAAAAACTAAATAAGGATATAAAAAAGGACATCATATCACCTCTATCTTATGATAGATGACAGATATCCTTTTTTCTTTTTTAGTCCAGTATATCCTCTAAAGCTTTCGATTTTTCCTTGAAAAATTGATTCCGGTAAAGTTCAAAATATGCACCGCGTTTTTGTAGAAGTGTTTCGTGGTCACCCATTTCAATAATCTTGCCCATTTCTAGCATCACAATAATATCTGCATTAACAATTGTTGATAAGCGATGTGCCACGATAAAGCTTGTACGATCACTTAATAACTTTTCTGTTGCTTGTTGAATGATTTCTTCGGATTCTGAATCAATCGATGAAGTTGCTTCATCAAGAATAAGAATACGCGGATCTGCAAGCACTGCACGTGCAAATGAAATCAATTGCTTTTGTCCAATCGATAACATATTACCGCCTTCACCAACAAATGTATCATAGCCTTTTTCAAGTGTTTGAACAAACGTGTCAACACCTACCATTTTTGCCGCATACATAACTTCTTCGTCTGTGGCATCTAATCTACCATACCGAATATTTTCCATAACGGTTGTACTAAATAGATGCGGTGATTGAAGCACATATCCAATACGCTTGTGTAGCCAGTGAATGCTTCTTTCTCTGTAATCCTTACCATCTATTAATATGCTTCCAGAAATTGGTTCATAAAATCTTGAAAGTAAATTGATAATCGTTGTTTTACCTGAGCCAGTATGTCCGACAAGTGCAACACTTTGTCCACTTGAAACTTTTAAATTGAAGTTTTCTAAAATGGTTTCATCCTCATTATAATGAAATGTAACATCCTTGAATTCAACATCACCTTTTAAATCTTCCCAGTTTTCTTTGTGGTCGATAAAGAGTGTGCCATATCTTTCTTCAACATCTTTTCTATCTACGATATCAGCTTTTGTTTCTATCAAACCGACAATACGTTCAGCAGATGCTTGTGCGTTTTGGAAGTCTGATAAAATTCTAGAAATAGCCATGACGGGTTCGAAAAAGTTTACTGTATAATTGATAAACATTTGTAAAGTCCCTAAAGTAATGACCGTTTCTAATACAAACATGGAACCAGAAATCATTGTTGTTGATACAGCAACGTACGCTAATACAAGCAAGATTGATGAAAAGAGTGCTGATGATATAACTGCCTTAATACTTGCGCGCTTTAGATTATTTGCTGTGAGTGAAAATTCATCAAAATTACTATCTTCAATAGATAAGCTTTTTGTCGTTTTAGCACCTAAGAAACCTTCACTATATTGAGCTGTGAGCTGTGAATTAAACTTTCTTGCAAAACGATGTTGCTTTAAAATGAGTTTTCTAAAATAGTAAGCAACAACAAGCATGATTGGCACAACAATGGTTACGATAAGTGCTAATTTAAAGAATGTTAGATATAACACCACTAGAATGATAATCATCGATAAACCTGCCCAAACAAAATCAACAAGTCCCCAAGAGATGATGAGTGATAAGCGTCTGGCATCGGACGTCATACGCGCCATGACCCATCCTTGTGGTGTTTTGTCAAAATAACTATAAGAAAGTCTTTGCAGGTTTTTGAATGCTTGTCTTCTTAGCTCATAAGATGTTTCTGCTTCAATGATGCCTGCTTGGTGAATAAATCCCCAAACAAATAAACCAAACCCTGTTGCTAGCAATATGTTTGCTATAACATAATAAGGCCACGTGCTATAATCTCCACCAACAAAATATGTATCAATCGCATATCTTGTAAAAAGAGGAATAGCACCGTCTAACACGGCAAGCATTGCAGAAAAGAAAATGAGTAAAATTAAGTGTCTTTTAGATTTAAATATAATACTAATTATTTTTTTCCAAGTCGAAAGCTGGACTTTGTACTGGATGTCATGATCATCTTGATACATCTTCACTAGCCTCCTTTAACATTGCCTTAAACTCGTGCTCAAGTTTTCCTTGGATATCCCATAATTTTTTATATAAACCTGGTTGTTTAGATAAAACATCATGTGTACCGATAGCTTCAATATGCCCTTGATCTAAGACAATAATTTGATCTGCTTCTTTAGCAGTTGTAATACGATGTGTAATGATAATGGTTGTATGTTTATAATCTTTATTTAATAATGCCTCACGAATCATTAAGTCTGTCTTGGTATCAACTGCACTTAAGGCATCATCAAAAATAAGGATAGGTTTATCTGAGACTAGTACGCGTGCGATAGCAACACGTTGTTTTTGCCCACCTGATAAAGTCGTTCCTTTTTCACCAACAAGTGTTTCATAACCTTGTTTGAATGTTTTTATATCTTTTTCTAAGGCTGCTGTTTCTGCAGCTTTATATACTTTAAATTTATCCGCTGTTTTGTGTGCAATGGCGATATTCTCATAAACAGTTTTTGAATATAAGAAAGGCTCTTGTAAAACAACGCCGATATGATTTCTGATATATTTTTTGGAAATATCTTTAAGTCTTATACCATCGATATAAATATCGCCTTGATCGTAATCATACATTCTAAGTAGTAAATTAATAATCGTCGATTTCCCGCTACCTGTTCTACCAATAATAGCAACCGTTTGACCAGGTTTAATATCAAAGCTTACATCTTTTAATAAATGATCATTAGTATCATCAAACTTAAATGATACATGTTTAAAAGTAATGCCACCTTTAACTTCAGGGGTTAGTGTGCCATCATTTAAATATTCACTTGGTTGATCTAAGATTTCATTGATACGATCAGATGCAACAAGTGCTTTACCAAAGTCATTAATAATGCGTCCTAAACCACGAATTGGCCATATAAGCATGCCAATCAGAGCTAATGATGCAGCGACACCTGCAGCATCCATTGTGCCATTTTGAACACTATAAACACCAAGTGCGATAATCACTAAATATTGGTTAATCGCGATAAAATCCATGACACCCCAGTAAATGGCAACAATTTTATTTGCTCTTTTTAAAGCGTCTCGATACTCAGTATTTTTGACTTCCATTTTCTCAACTTCAAAAGCTTCATTCGCAAAAGCTCTAACGACTCTTGAACCTGATAAATTTTCTTGTACAACAGTCATCATTTTTGATTCTGTTTTTTCTATGTCATCAAATATTTTCTCAATCTTAACAAAGTATATAGATGATGCGAGACCAACGATTGGTACAATTGCCAATGCCACCCAAACCATGGTTGGATTAATGAATATCAGTTGGTATGCACCGAAAAACAAGGTCGAAAATAAATGAACAACATCGAGCATACGACCCGTTAAGAAGCCCGTTGTTGTTTCAACGTCTGAAGTCACTCTTTGAATGAGATCCCCACTATCAGATTTATTATGATATGCATAATTTAAATCCTGAATATGGCTGTATAATCTAATTCTCATCTTCTCTGCAAGCTTTTCTTGAAGTGCGCCTTTTAACCATAGTTCTATGAATCGCATAGAAAATCTAAAGACTTGTAATACCATAAGTGCAATCGCTATGCGCATAATAATGGATAGTATTTCTTCATCACGTTCAAAGAATAGTATTAAAAAACGTGGCAAATTCACTTCACCTACAGAGACATTACCTGGAGCAATCCCTGGATGATCTAATAAAGTTTTTAATAAATACTGCGTAAATAAAGGTACATTTGAATACGTATATTGGTGAAAAATAGTGAGTAGTGCTGCCACCAAAAACAGTAATAAGAACCCTTTTGCTAAGCTGAATAATTTTAATGTTCTCATGATGTGCTCTCCTTAGCCATATTTAAGTATATAGTGTAAATGAATTTTAGTCAATTTAATCAGGCAAAATGCATTCTTTTTAGGGTAAAAAAACAAAAAACTGGATAATTTAACACTATCCAGCCTTGGTATTGTGCTTTATATGGCCTTTCTTAGATTAAAAATCATTGGCATCATTTGGTGAATCACTTGGTTCGCTTCTTTATAATATTGATAAAGCTCAAATAGTTTTTGACAGTCCAACATCAAGTATTCTATAAGCATAATATCTTCAGGAAACTTTTTCAAGTACATGATATCGTTTCTTAAGTACTTTAAGATTTCTTCTTTAGTGCCATATAGTTTCATTTCAAGATGTTTAATAATACTTTGAGCATATGTGCAATTTATATGTTTCCGATCACAAAGTGTTAATACTTCCTTTATTTTATTTTTTTCATTGAGTAAATCTAAGGTCATAAGATATATCGCAAAGATGCCTTGATGCTTATGATAATCTTTCCCAATCATTTGAAGCACTTGACTATATTGTCCATTATAATAAAGTGTTTTAATCGATAAATATGTTTTATCAAATGCATCTAGCTCTCTTTCAGATGCATATGTTCTAATCGCGCGTTCTTCTTTTTGATAGCACGCTTCGTATTCGAGAAATTTAAAGCGCATATCTTTATAGAGTGCCATGAAATGCATGCGTGCAAGTTCATTTAAATAGTCGTGATAATTGTTGATTAAATCGATGGTTCTATTTAACTTTAAAGCACAAGATAATTGAATATGTTTTTGAATAATAGATATGCCGTAAGGAAGATCAAAGGACTTTGGTATAAATGTCATGACCTCATAGGCTTGTTGATATTTTCCATGACGATAGAGCACCTGTGCAACGACACTTGTTAAAAGTGCAAACTCATAATCCTTTAAGGTAGAAATTACAAAATCCATTTCGAAAAATAACTTTGAAAACATTGAATCATCTTGGTTAATAAATGCTAAGATGAGTTGACACATAAGCCCTTGATAATCTGTATACGATAATAATGGTTCAACGACTTGATCATTAAATGGTTCATGCATAAGCAAGTAGTCTAGTAAATGGTTTAAAACGGTTTCAAATTGATAGCGATTTTCAGATGACGATTGTCTGACTTTGAATCTTTCTGTTAGTTGATCAAGCAGTTTTTTACTACCTTTGATTTTACTTGTTTCAAGTTTGGATAGATAAGAGACACTGCATATGCCCTCTGCTGCCTCTTCTAAGGTTAACCCCATCATGACTCTAGCATATCTAAGTGCTGAACCAATAGTTTGGTCTTCTGTCATGCCACTATCTTGCCTTTTTAAAAAATGCCTTCGATAGATTGTACTAGTAATTTTCATACTGTTTCTCCTATTTTTTAATCAGTATTATAGGAAAAATTCATATGCTAAGTCAATTAAGGTTTATAGAAAAAGCGAATCACATATTCGCTTTAAAAGTTTCTTTTTCTTCAAATTTGCATAAATCATATAAAGGACAAGCATAACATTTTGGTTTTTTTGCTAAACAATGATATCTTCCAAAAAAAATAAGCTGATGGTGCAATTTTAACCATAATGTTTTCGGAAATTTTCTCATTAACTTTTTTTCAATCTCTAAAACTGAATCCTTGTCTTTTGCAAGTCCAAGTCTTACTGAAACACGTGCAACATGTGTGTCAACAGCGAGTGCAGGTATGCCAAAAGCATTTGACAATACTACATTTGCTGTTTTTCTACCTACGCCTGGTAAAGCTTCTAGATCTTCTCTTTTGGATGGAATAATCCCTTGATGTTTTTTTATAAGTGCTTGACTGAGCAGAACTAAATGTTTCGCTTTATTTCTATATAGACCAATGGTTTGAATCAAGGGCTCAATCTCATGTGGCAAAGCTTTTGCCATATCAAAAGGTGTTGGATAAACTTGAAATAGTTTAGGTGTGACTTTATTCACTGCGATATCTGTCGTTTGAGCTGATAATACAACAGCCACTAACAATTCAAAATGATTACGATGGTCAAGTTCGACATGAGCGTTTGGAAACATCATTTCTAAAGCATTTAATATAGCTTGTTCTCTACTCATTTAATACTCTTATAGATTTCATCGAGTGCTTCTTCGACTTCAGCATCAATTTCAATTTTTGGCAACGCATCTTGATTGAGGATGCGTTCAACATATTTGATACTTAAACGATCACCTGTTGATTGAATTGCTTTAATGATTTGCTCATGTGTAAATGTTTTTTCGTCATACCATCTACGAATGGTTTCGAGTTCATAATTTAAAAGTGCTCTACCAAGACCTTGTTCACAAAGCGTTATTGTTTCTTCGATATGTGAAGCTTTTGCTAAGATCATTTTATCTTTCTCATCTTGAAGAAATAGTTGTTCTATTTTTTCTAAAGTGCCTTCTAAATCAAATATTTCTCGTTCTTTTCCATCTTTCTTTTCTAAAGAGATGGCTAAAAAGCCCTTTTGAATAAGTGATTCAACCGATCGACCAATGTCATCTTGACTAAACTCAACACGTCTTGCAATCGCAAGCATTGAAAACGTCTTTCTCTTCTTTTGAATTGAAAAAAGCGCAATTAAAACACTCATGTCTTGCATGGTGATTTTTAAACGCTTATATTCTTTGAGTAAAATACGTTCGATGGGTAAATCATACTCATCATAGAGCTTCTTTAAAATCATAGTTACCTTTCTTTAATGCATCTTTTGCGGCATTTTGTTCGGCTTCTTTTTTCGTTTTACCTTTACCTAAACCTAAAGTGATATGATTATCTAGTTTCACAGCAGCTTCGAATTCTTTATCATGAGAAGGTCCTTTTTCACTCACGATGTGATAACTAATATTTCTTTTATCACCACTTTGAATATATTCTTGAAGCGATGACTTGTAGTCTTTAATTTTCCAAACATGATTTAAATTAGGCACAATCACGCGTTGAAATAGTTTTTTTGCGTGCTGAAATCCTAAGTCTAAATAGGTTGCACCAAAAATAGCTTCAAATGCATCTGCAATCATGCTATCATTTGGACCTTTTGCAAGCTCCCCTTTTCCAAGGAGCATATAGTCTTCAAGCTTAATTTTGCGTGCATAAATAACCAGTGCTTCTTCGCATACAGCTTGTGCACGTCTTTTTGTCATAATACCTTCATCGGCTAAATCTTCATTATAAAGATAATCACTCATGAGAAGTTCAATGACTGCATCACCTAAAAATTCGAGTTTCTCGTTTTTTTCGGTTTGATTTTCATAAGCATATGATGCATGTGTTAATGCCATCATATAGAGCGATTCATCTTTATAAGGAAGATTAAGCATTGTTAATAATGCTTTCATCTTGTATTAACCTTCCTTTTTGTTAAGTGCTTCTCCGACGAGTTCAATCACGTTCGCTTCAACCATTTCCTTGGCTTGACGAATCGCGTTAAAAAATCCACGTGCTTGAGAAGATCCTTGTGCTTTAATAACGACAGAGCTAAAACCCATAAGTAATGCACCACCAATTTCTGATGCATCTAAAGATTTTTTAAAGCGATATAGTGCTTTTTTCATAAATAGAGCACCAATTTTTGAAATAAGCGATGACTTAATTTCTCGTTTTAATACCATACCTAATCCTTTAGCTGTACCTTCCATCGTTTTCATAACGATATTTGAAGTAAAACCGTCAGATACTAAAATATCAGCTTCAGTTGTGAAAACTTCTTTAGGTTCTAAGTTTCCGTAAAAATTGATATCTGGATGGTCTTTAAGTAGTTTAAATGTTTCTTTATCTTCTTCACGTCCTTTACCTTCCTCGGTGCCTATATTAATTAAAGCTACTTTGGGATTTGGACGCTTTAAAACTTTCTCTGCCATAATTGATGCATAAACTGCAAAATCAACGAGATGTTCTGGTTTAAAATCAACATTGGCACCAGAGTCCATAAGAATGCGTCCTCTTTGATCATAAGATGGAATGATTGGTGCTATAGCTACTCTTTTCATTTGAGGCATTTTACGGACGATAAAATGTCCACCTACAACCAGTGCTTGTGTTGGTCCTGCTGAAATCACTGCATCTGCATGACCATCTTTTACATATTGCATAGCCATAAACATCGACATTTCTTTGTTAGTTCTATAAACCTTGATAGGGTCTTTTTCACCCATTTCAAGATAGTAAGGTGTGTGAACTACCTTCAGTCTTGGATGTTCCTTCAAAAAAGGTTTCATCTTTTCTGTATCACCAAAAAGTGTGATTTCGATGTTTGAAAAAGTGTTTAATGCTTCTAATGTACCTTTAACAATTGGCTCTGGTGCGTAATCGCCACCCATGCCATCTACACTTAAACGAATCATAGGATACCTTCTTTCATTCTTATATTATTATATCATAACTTTATGTTTGTTTCGTGTACGTCTTATACAAATAACGATACTTGGGATTGCTATTAAAATCTGGTTGATTCATGATCTTTTCTAAATCCTCTTTTGCTGTAAGGAAAATCTCTTCATCTTCTAAAATATCTAAATATTTAAAATCTAAATAACCAGATTGGAGATGTCCAATGAAATCACCGGGTCCTCTTTCAATTAAATCAAATTCAGCAAGCTTAAAACCATCATCTGACTGAACAAGCATATCAAGTCTTTCTACATCCTCTTTAGTTGATATAAGATAGCAAAATGAAGCGAGATTCCCTCTACCAACTCGACCTCTTAATTGGTGTAGTTGTGCAAGTCCAAAGTTTTCTGCAGCATAAATACCAATTAAAGTCGCTGTAGGGATATCAATGCCGACTTCAATCATGGTTGTTGATAAAAGTATGCTACCTGGTGTCGTGATAAAATTTTCCATCATGCGATCTTGATCATCAGATGAAAGTTTTCCATGCAGCATAAAGATAGGTGCATGAGGAAATTCTTGAATGATTTCTTGATAAACGGTTTCGATATTATCTGTGACTTTATCAGATGTTATAGCGGGTACCACTAGGAAAATATGTTCTTTTCTAATGAGTGCTGAATGCATCATACTATACATATCATCAATGGTTTGTTTAGTAATATATTTGGTAAGTATGGCTTCTCTACGCTTTGGTTTTTCTTTCATCAAAGAGATCTTAGCATAGCCATAGGTTAACATTGCTAGCGTTCTAGGAATCGGAGTTGCGGTTAAATAGAGTACATCTTTATGTTTTCCTTTTTCAATAAGTTTTTCTCTTGTTGATACGCCAAATTTATGTTGTTCATCAATCACGACTAAACCGAGTTGTTTAAAAAGAACATCCTCTTCAATAAGGGCATGTGTACCTATAACGATATCATATTGATGTGAAAAGATCATGTGTTTCATCATATCTTTATCTTTTGTTTTTCGAGTAAGTAATGCAATATTGACATCTTTGAGATACGTTTTAAAATACTGATAATGTTGTCTTGCCAAAAGTTCAGTGGGTGCCATAACGGCAACCTGTTCTTTAGCTGTAACAATCGCGTAAGCAGCAAGCAATGCGACCATAGTTTTACCTGAGCCTACATCTCCTTGAATGAGCCTTTCGAATGTGAAGGGCTTTTTAAAGTCTCTAAAAATATCATTAACCGCTTCTTTCTGATCTAAAGTAAGCGTGTAAGGAATTTTTTCAATGAGTGCTCGAACTTGATGGATATCATAAGGTTTCGGTGCTCTTGTTTCAATCTTCTCATCTTTCTTCATATTTAGATGCATAAAAAAAGCTTCTTCATATTTAAGTCTTCTTTTAGCTTCATCAATCGCTTCAAAGGTTTGTGGTAAATGAAGTTGGTAGAAAGCCTCTCTTCTAGACATGAGTTTTCTTTCGTCTAGAAGTTCCTTAGGTAGATTCTCATAGATAGGTAATGTTTGACTTTCAAAAAGATCTTTCATGATGTGTGTGAGTTTTAAATCATGGATACCTTCAATACGATAATGAGGTTTGATTTCTATTTGTTTATCTTGTCTTGAAATTGTGCTTGCAACAATCGAATTTTTGTATAAGTCATAAGTGCCTTTGATGAGAACACAATCGTTTTTTTTAAATTCCTTGATTAAATAATTTCTGCCAAAAACGATGATGTCAATCGTGTGGTTATAAATTTTCGCTTGAAAATGTACGCGATCTTTCTTATATCCTCTTATTAATTTAAGCTCTGATGTAATATGACCTAGACATGTGATAGTCTCTTTATGATGCCATTTTTCAATGGATGTTATGGAGAAATCTTCATAGGATTTTGGGATATTTAAAAGAAGGTCATATGGTTTCCATATGCCATTGTTTCTTAAGATATGTAACATTTGTGGTCCAATACCTTTGAGATCTTTTAGTTGAAGATCCATACCATCACCTAATCCTATTATACATCGATAACATTTGATTAAAAAAGTCAAATTACTTTGACTTAATTAATAGATTTCTTTTTTCTAATTTCAAAGATGCGCATGGCGTTAAACACAGCCAAAATGGAAACACCTACATCAGCAAAAATCGCTAGCCACATATTTGCATATCCTAAAGCTCCCATGACTAGTACAATGAGTTTAATACCAATAGCAAGCACGATATTTTGAAAGACGATGCCCATAGTTCTTTTAGATATTTTATAACCTAAAAATACATGGTATGGATCATCATTCATAATCACAACATCGGATGCTTCAATCGCAGCATCGCTACCAATGCCACCCATCGCGATACCAAGTGTGGATGCTTGAAGTACAGGTGCATCGTTCATACCATCGCCAATAAAACATATATTTTTTTCTTTCGCTAACTCTTTTACAATATGAACTTTATCTTCTGGTAAGCAATTCGCGTAATAATTTTCGATACCTAAAGCAAAGGTCACATCCATTGCGCCGGTTTGATAGTCACCTGTGATGAGTGTGATATCTTTTTTTAAGTTCTTAAAGGCTGTAATGGTTGGCTTAGATTGCTTTCTTATTTGGTCTTTAATGACGATATAGCCCATATACTCTTTATTTTGGACAACATAAACGATTGTGCCTATTTCGTGTGTCTTCATATACTTTATTTTATGATCATCTAATAATTTATGATTACCTACTAAAAGTTCAATACCTCGATAATTTGCGACAACACCTTTTCCGGCAATTTCACGGATAGCATGAACTTCTTTCTCATTTAATGGCTTACCATATGTCTTAATAATAGACTCTGCAATTGGATGATTCGAGTGGTATTCAGCATGTGCGGCATACTCTAAGATGAGTTCCGGCTCTCCAGAAACAATAGCTGATACGACAAAATTACCTTCTGTTAATGTGCCTGTTTTATCAAAAATAAAATGCTCAGTTTTGGATAGTTGTTCCAAATCACTACCACTTTTAAATAAGACACCAATTCTTGAACCTGCACCAATACCTGCAAAAAAGGATAATGGAATGGATAATACAAGGGCACAAGGGCAACTAATAACTAAGAAAATAAGAGATCGTCTGATATAGATAGGTAAGAGTTCCATATAAGATTCTGTAGCAAAAAACTGTAAAATAAATGGCACTAAAAACGCAAGTAGTAATGCTAATAAAACAACAATTGGTGTATATACTTTAGCGAATTTCGTCATGAATTTTTCGGTTTTTGCTTTATGTTCTTGATTATGTTCAATAAAATCAAGCATCTTTTGAACAGTTGAGTCTTCATAGATTTTTTGTACTTGTACAGTAATTAAACCTGAGATGTTGATTGTACCTGATATAACTTCTATACCTTCATATGCATCTCTTGGAATACTTTCACCAGTAATTGATTTTGTATCAATCCATGAGCTACCTTCAGTAACAATACCATCGATTGGGATACGTTCACCAGGTCTTACGATAATCAGCTGACCTACTAATAAATCTTTTGGATTAATGTCAAAGATACCATCATTTGTGGTAAGGTGCGCAATTTCTGGTTCAATATCCATCAGTGATTTAATACTTCTTCTTGAATGATCTATGCTTCGATCTTGTAAATATTCACCGATACGATAAAAGAGCATGACTGCGATGGCTTCGACATATTCAGTGAGCATCAATGCACCTATGGTAGCAATCGTCATTAATAAATTCTCATCAAAGAAGGATCCTTTAAGTATATTTCTTAAGGCTTTAATGATGATCTTAAACCCAAAGACAAGGTAACTATAGATATATAGTGGAAGATAGATAAATAAACTCTGTGACCACACCTCATCTATGAGATATGCAAGAATTAAGCATAAGAGTGCAGATCCATAAACAAGTGATGATTTTAATGTGAACATTTTTGGATTAGCTTCATCTAAAAAATCAGGTTTTTCATCAAATATTCTAACGCCTGGTTCTATGGAATCTGCTATTTCTTCCAATACTTTAGAATCGATTTTTTCCTGACTTTCAAGATACACCTTTTCTTTTGCTAAATCGATGTGAATCTTATGTACACCTTCTAGGTTTGAAATAGCATTTTCGATTTTAAGTGTGCAGTTTGGACATGACAAATGTCTTACAAGATATGTTTTTTTCATGCTTACCCCTCCATCACATGTACAAATGCTTGATTAAAAATAAGATGTACATGCTCATCTTTGAGTGTGTAAAAGACATGTTTACCTCTTTTTTGATAGGACACAAGTCCTTCTTGTCTTAGGATACGAAGCTGATGTGATATGGCGCTTTGAGTCATATTTAGTAGTAAAGATATATCACACACACATAATGCTTGATGCTCAATAGCGTATAGTATTTTGATACGTGTAGGATCTGATATGACTTTAAATAGGGAGGACATGAGGTCAAGTGCTTTTTCTTCAATAATGTTATCTTTAATTTTTTTGATCTCAATTTCTTTTAATTGAGATATCTCACATGGTTCATGTTGCATTAACTCACCTCTATTATATGAACGCTTGCTCATATGTTCATATATATTTTATCATGCTTTGATATCTATGTAAATAAAAAGACGCATCATTGATACGCCTTATACATTAAATATTGATCTGCTAATACAATGGCTAGTGCATTTTCCAAAACAATCCCAGCTCTTCTTACGATGGCTACATCATGTCTACCGCCAATATCAAGTGATTTAACTGATTTCGATTCAAAATCATAGGTTTCTTGAGTCTTTTGAATACTCGAGGTTGGTTTTACCATGACTTTAATGATTAAGTCATTACCGTTTGAGATACCACCTGTTATACCACCGCTGTGATTGGTTTTTGTGTGTCCTTCTTCATTCATGATTTCATCATTAAACTGACTGCCTAGCATATGTACTCCAGAAAACCCAGTACCTATTTCAACCCCTTTGACAGCAGGCATGGATAGCATCATTTTACCAATTTCAGCATCTAATTTTTGAAAAAAAGGTTCACCTAATCCAACAATCATGCTTGTAGCTTTGAGTTCAATAATCCCACCAATTGAATCACCTTCTTGAGCAATTTTCTCTATGTACTCATCAAGCTTTTCGATTTCTGTTAATGTGCCAACTTGTTTTAAGGTGTGTGATAGTTTAAAAGGTATCATCATTTTAGCTAAGCTTCCTGCAACAACAATTGCTGCTGTAAGTCTACCTGAAAAACGTCCACCTCCACGATAATCCTGATAACCTTTATATTTAATCTGTGATACAAAGTCGGCATGTCCTGGTCTTGGTTGTTTCTTAAGATGTTCATAATCCTTTGATTTAATATTCAAATTCTCAATCATTGCACATATCGGTGAGCCGGTTGCCACACCATTAAAAACGCCTGAAACCATATGAACTTCATCTTTTTCGTGTCTTGGTGTTGTGCCTATAGCACCTGGTTTTCTTTTCTCTAAATCACTTTGGATTAGATCCATATCAATTTTTGTGCCTGGGATGATGCCATCAACTATGACGCCAACAGCTTGTTGATGAGATTCGCCAAAAATAGTTACTTTAAATAATGTGCCATAGCTATTCACTAAAAATCACTTCCTTAAGTTCTGAGATGAGCATATCTGTAATGTCGATTTTCTTATCATGCCAAATTTCGAAAGCCTTAATGGCTTGTACAATCAGCATGTAAAGACCTCCAATGCCTAATTTTGCATCTTTCATGATTTGTGTTTCTAGTGGATTATAAATAAGATCTATCACGGTTTGATGTTCGACATAAACCTTAGGTAATACACTCTCTGTCGTTTTAGGATATGTGCCAATAGGTGTTGCTTGAACATAAATATCGACATTAAATGGGTCTAGTTTTTTGTAAGGAATCACTTTTTGAAAGAGTGGCTCATAAATGGATGGATGTCTAGATACAACAGTGAGTTTCGCACCTAAATCAGATAAAACAACGTAGGCTGCTTTTGCTGCGCCTCCTGTACCTAAAATATAGACTTTCTTTTCTTTAACATTGATTCTATTTCTTAAAATAAGTGCCATGAACCCATCATAATCTGTATTATCACCGACGACTTTTCCGTTTTTAACATATACCGTATTAACAGCTCTAATGCGTGATGCTTTAGGTGTGAGGATATCAACATATTTCATCACGGTTTGTTTGTAGGGTACTGTAACGTTAAATCCTTTAAATACGCCATTTCTTAAATGCTTAAAGAGATGTGGAATATCTTTTTCTTCCACATCAAATAGTTCATACGCCATTTCTAAATGATATTTTTCTGCAAGGTGTTTATGTATCTTGGGTGACTTACTATAACTGATATTCTTACCAATTAATCCGTATCTTTCACTCATGTTGATACTCCTTTGATAGTCTCATTGTTTCTTTTAACCATGCTTCATAATAAGGCCAAAGCTCTTCATCGTTAAAAGCTTTTTTTCTCAAATCTATCAATGCTTTTTCACGATCCACATCCAAAATTGGCAATTGATTTCTTTTTTTGAAGTCTTTAATTTTTTTAGAGACATGCATACGTGCTTTAAACAATTTCATAAGTTCTTCATCAATTTGATCAATTTCATGTCTTAATAAATCAAGATTCATCGCACATACCTCCAATCGATCTTAATACTTCAAAAAATGTAGGAAAAGACTTTTTTATGGCCTCACTGCCAGTGATTGTAATCGGTTTTTTAGCTTTTAAGCTTAATATCGATAATGCCATAACAATACGATGATCATGATAACCATCAAGTGTCACATCACCATCGATATCTTTAACACCGTGAATGACCGTTTGATAAGGTGTAACTTCTACTTGAATGCCAGCTTTTTTTAGATTTTGATACATCGCATCTAAGCGATCAGATTCTTTAATCTTTAGTCGATCACAATTTAAAAATATACTTTGTCCTTCTGAGAAAGCTGCTAATACCATGAGAATAGGTCCTAAATCCGGGATGTCTTTTAAATCGATGGTTGTTCCTTTTGTTTCTGATTTTGATATCTTATACATGCGGTCCATCTCATGATATTCTATTTTACCATGCATCTTTTTAATCGCTTCTACGATATACATATCACCTTGTTTACTCAAAGGATTTAATCCACCTATAGTTATATCTCCAGAAAGCAAACCTGCAACCATGAAAAATGCTGCTTGAGAATAGTCTCCTTCCACAGATCCCTTGATGGGTTGATAGGTTTGATTACCTTTAATATATAAGAAAGGTGGTGTATATAAAATATGAATGCCAAACCTTGTTAAAACATCCATTGTTAAATCGATGTACCCTTTAGATTCTAAAGGTGTCGTTAATTCAATCACTGAATCTTTTTTTAACATGGGTAAAGCAAAAAGCATACCTGATATGAATTGTGATGAAACGTCACCTCTCATATGATAATAACCAGGTCTTAAAGGTCCTTTCACTTCTATGGGTAATTCATCTTTTTCAAGCCTTTTAAAATAAAGATGTTTTTGTTTAAATAAGTCATCATAGACAGAAAGAGGACGTGTAGGAAGCATACCTTCTCCTGTAAATACTGTAGGTTTATGAAAAAGCATGTAGATTGGAATCATAAATCTTAAGGTAGATCCTGATTCAAAACAATGCACATGCTTATTTTTTGGATTTAAATTTGATGAAGTAATTGACTCATGTTCAAAAACAACACCAAGATTTTCAAGTGCTAACTTAGTCGCTTCTAAATCTTTCGATAGCAGCATATTAGAAATGTGACTCGTACCTTGTGCAAGTCCAGCACATATCATATATCTATGTGAAAGTGATTTAGACGAAACGATATTGACATGACCAGATATTGGATGAGGTGTGAGGGTTACATTCATAAAAGATCAAACTCCTTCACTGTAATAATCTCTGCTTCGCCAGGTTCTTTGACCATAATGAAATTAAGTCCATTTTCTAAAAACTTTTTATCATGTGTGATAAATGGTAAATAATCCTTCATTAAAAGCAAGGGTTTTTCAACCAACTTTCTTTCAATGAGTAACTCTTCTACCTCTTGATATAATGCCTTATTGGTATATCCCTTAGAAACACCAATCTCTAAGGCAATCAGCATTCCATAACTGATAGCTTCACCATGTTTATAGGTTTCATATTGGTGTTTTTTCTCTATCGCATGACCAAAGGTATGACCAAAGTTTAAGAGCATACGTTCTTTTTTTTCATAAGGATCTTTTATGACAACTTCTTTTTTCACTAAAATCGATTGCTCGATCTCTTTGACTGTCACTTTATCTAGTGTTTTTAATGTATGGTATAGCTTACTATCTCCAATAAGCCCTGCTTTGATCATCTCGGCTAGACCGTTTCTATAATCTCTATCAGATAACGTTTCTAAAAAGCATGTATCGATGAATACAAGTTTAGGATTATAAAACGATCCTAACAAGTTTTTTCCTTCAGGTAAATCAATAGCAACTTTTCCACCAATCGATGCATCAACCATTGAAAGCAATGTAGTAGGTATTTGAACAAAAGGTATCCCACGGTAAAGGGTTGCTGCAACAAATCCTGTTAAATCACCTACAACACCACCACCAAATGCGATGATAAGATCACTTCTTTTAATACCCATTGTTATAAGTGTTCTAGAGACGTTGATGTAATTATCAAAGTTTTTCTCTTTTTCACCTGGTTTAATCGTTGTGATATGTAGGTTAAATGATGATAAGGCTTTTTTTAAGGCTTCGATATGATAAGAATAGACTGTTTCATCTGTAACAACAAAAAGATTACGCCCTTGATAAAAGGACTTAATATGCTTTTCTAAGTGATCAAGACCATGTTGATAGATAGAAATATCATAGGTTGGCATCTTAATGTTCGTCAAATGTCTTCCTCTTTTCTTTTGCTTTTTTAAGCATCTCTTTTAAACTTAAAGCATTCTCTTCTTTAATTGCTACTTCTAAATCATTTAAGGCTTGTTTAAATTGATCGATTTTAGATAACAATGCATCTTTATTTTCTAAAAAGAGTTCTGTCCACATTGTCTCATTGATTTTTGCGATACGTGTTAAGTCACGGTATGAATCACCGGTTGCATCTTTAACATCGTTATCTTCATGACCGTTGACGAGTGCGACCGCTAGTATGTGTGTAAGTTGTGATGTATAGGCAATAAAATCATCGTGTGTTTTAGGATCTGTTACTGTTATTTTACCAAATTCAAGGTCGTTTAAAACCTTCCTAAGCATTTCCATATCTTTTTTCGATGATTGGTTGTCTAAAACGATGATGGCATTTGCGCCTTTGAACATCGTTTCATCACGATGATCAAATCCGCTTGTTTCTCTACCAGCCATCGGATGATGACTAAGATATCGCATGTTTGGCTTTAAAATAGCATCAATTTCATGCATCATCCAAGCTTTTGTGCCACTGATATCTGTTAAGAGTTGCTTTTCATTAAAGAACTCGATATTTCGTTTTAGAAATGACACATTATCTTTAGGATATAAGGCTAGTATCACAAGATCCATTTTTGATATCATTTCAAGTGAACTCATCTTATGTATAAGTCCAATGGCTTTTGCTTTTTCAAAAACGGCTTCGTTTAAATCTAGTCCATAAACATCATAGCCTTTTTGTTTCAGTCCTTCCGCATAAGAACCTCCCATCAAACCAAGGCCAACAATCATGACTTTCATTTGAGTTTTTTTCCTAAAACTTTAGATAATTTCTCTAGTTCATGCATCATGTGTGTGAACTTGTTTAATTTCAAAGATTGAGCACCATCAGATAATGCATGTTCAGGATCATGATGTACTTCGACAATTAAACCATCAGCACCAACTGCATAAGATGCCATTGAAAGCTTTTCAATCATATCCCAACGACCTGCAGCGTGTGATGGGTCAACAATCACAGGTAAGTGAGATAGCTCTTTAACAGCCAGTATGGCGCTTAAATCGAGTGTGTTTCTTGTGTATTTTTCGAAGGTTCTAATACCACGTTCACATAAAATGACTTGCTCATTACCACCAGCCATAATATATTCAGCCGCCATTAACCATTCTTCAATGGTTGCTGATAACCCTCTTTTTAATAAGATAGGTTTCTTTGATTTACCGAGCGCCTTGAGCAAATGGAAATTTTGCATGTTTCTCGCACCAACTTGAATAATATCGACGTACTCTTCAAATACTGAAAGTAAATCAGGACTTGGTATTTCGGTCACGACTAAAAGTCCTGTTTCTTCACCAATTTTCTTTAAAAGCTTTAAGCCTTCAACCTCAAGACCTTGAAAAGCATAGGGAGAAGTTCTAGGCTTAAACGCACCACCTCTTAAAATGGTAGCTCCTGATTTTTTCACTGATTTAGCGATGATTCTAAGCTGTTCTTCAGATTCTACAGAACATGGTCCAGCCATCATGACAAACTGATCACCACCAATTTCAACACCGTGTCTTAATTTAATAATCGTATCACTTTTTTTAAAGCTTCTACTTGCCTTTTTAAAAGGTGTTGATACACGTGTGACTTCTTTAACCCCTTCAAATGCGTATAAGTCACTTGGATCAATCGAGGATATATCACCGATAATCCCAAAAACAGTCATCTCATCAGATGAAGCATCCTTGATTTCTAAATTTTTGCTTTTTAAGAACTCAACGATTTTTTCGAATTCTTTTTTTGTAGAACCTTTTTTCATTTGAACAATCATGATTAAATCTTGTATATTCAGTATGTAGCATTTGATTGATACTGAATATAGCTTCCTTTCTTTCATTTGTTATAATTTTTCATAGGTACTGTGGATTTGTTTCATGGTTTTAGCGCTTGACGCTTATAGGAGATTCCTACCACAGTTCCTGTTTTTTA